>Ga0247843_1002209_pt1 | contig 36308 bp, 28 predicted proteins | sample LaCruzMarch2017__FD_192420 | JGI IMG/M metagenome (GOLD analysis project Ga0247843, IMG submission 192420) | Freshwater microbial communities from meromictic Lake La Cruz, Castile-La Mancha, Spain - LaCruzMarch2017_8m | ecosystem: Environmental > Aquatic > Freshwater > Lake | place: Spain... | reverse complement strand
AAGACCCGATCGCCCCGCCCGCACTAGGCTAAGCGAAGCTGGCACTAGGATCTTTCCCTAAGGCCTATTATTCAGAAGCGTCTTCGCTATCCTTATTGTTCCAGTAAAATATAGCACGTTCAATTTCTCATCCCATAAAATTTCATTTCGCGAAATAGAGGGGCTTTCTATACTTTGGCGGTAAAATGAAAGCCATGGCCTTGTCGCTTGCCAAAGAGAATTTTATTACCCGCACGGTGGTGCCATTGCTACTCGTAACGCTTTGCCCAGCTTTTGCTATGCTTATGTGGTATACCAACGCCCATTTGGATGGGTCGTTTGTGCTATTGGGGCAAACTATTCTAAACGATGGCATCTATAAGGTGCTGCACGAGGCATGGTTTGTGCGCTTTTGGGGCAGCGCCACAGCTTGGGCCATGATTGGGGTATTTGCGGTGCTGCAACTGGCAATGATGAAGCTGCTGCCCGGCAAACCGTTTACCGGAACCATTACCCCAATGGGCAACCTGCCGGTGTATAAAAACAATGGCTTGGCTTCGTACATCATCACCTTTGTGTTGTTTCTTGGGGCATCGGTGGGATTGGGTTGGTTTAGCCCGGGCATTGTGTATCACGAGTTTGGAGAGTTGCTGGCTGCGTTAAACATATCGGCATTAGCCTTTTGCTTGCTGCTATATTTTAAGGGAAAATATGCCCCAAGCACCACAGATAGCGGCACCAGTGGCAATTTTATCTTCGACTACTATTGGGGCACAGAGCTCTATCCACGCATTGCGGGGTGGGACGTGAAAATGTTTACCAACTGCCGCTTTGGCATGACGGGCTGGGCCATAGCAGTAACGTCATACGCATTTGCGCAGCACGAAATGTATGGCACGGCAGATTGGAGCATCATTATTTCGGCAGCGCTTATCGTTATTTATCTGGCCAAATTTTTTGTGTGGGAAGCTGGCTACATGCGCTCTATGGACATTATTGTAGACCGCGCGGGGTTTTACATCTGCTGGGGATGCTTGGCGTGGGTACCTGCCATTTATACATCGCCCGTGCAATTTATGGTGCAACATCCCGTAGGGCTTAGTGCAGGTATGGCTGCGGTGATTTTTACGACAGGATTGGCCGCCATCGGCATTAACTACTGGGCCGACCGCCAACGCCAACAGGTACGTGCCACCGATGGCAACACTTTAATATGGGGCAAAAAACCTCATCTTATTCGTGCCGAATACCTTACAGATACAGGCGAACGCAAAGAAAACCTATTGCTGGCTTCGGGTTTTTGGGGCGTTAGTCGCCATTTTCACTACCTGCCCGAATTGAGTGCGGCCTTTTTGTGGTCGTGCGCTACGGGTTTTACGCATATCATGCCATTCTTCTACCTCATTTTCCTAACTGTATTGCTGGTACACCGCGCGTTTCGCGATGATGAGAAATGCAGCAAGAAATACGGGAAATATTGGCAAGACTATTGCAAGGCGGTGCCCTACAAGATTATACCAGGAGTGGTTTAATTGTTTTAACAAATGGTCAACGATTCTAGCAAATCCACATTTTTCAGTTTCACAAACAATTGCAATTCATCCATCGTTAATCCCCTATCCCTACTCCCTAGCTATTCCGTTTCTTTGCAGCCCATACCATGATAGCCCTCGAACTAATATCTAAAGTAGTACCACCACTTCGTTCAACAGACGATGCAGATAGGGCGTTGCTTTGGATGGACGAATTCAAAGTGTCGCACATGCCCGTGGTAGACGATAGGCAGTTTAAAGGCATGATAAGCGAAAGCGATATTATGGATGCCAATGCGCCAGGTAGCACTATTGCCGAAGTGGATGCCGATTTGGAGCGCGCCTTTGTGGGAGCCAATCAGCACATTTATTATGTGATTCGAAAACTTGCGGCCACAGACCTTTCGTGCATAGCGGTTCTTGATGATGACGAGAAGTACGTGGGCTGCATCACCTTGTCTGACATGGTGGTGAAATTTGAAGACCTCGCGGTAATCAATCAGCCCGGAGGCATTCTTGTTATTCGCCTCAAAGACATGGACTATTCCTTGGCGCGCATTGCCCACATTGTGGAATCGAATGATGTAAAAATTTTAAGCTCCTATATTTTTAACCGAAAGGATACTGGGGTTATCGACCTCACGTTGAAAGTAAATCGCGAAGATTTAAGTCCTGTTATTCAAAGTTTGGAGCGCAACGATTATGAAGTAGTGGCCTCATTTTATGAAGCTACTCAAAGCGATGACCTCAAAGGCCGATACGATGAGCTGATGCGCTACATCAACTTCTAACGTGCTTCGAAGTTCGAAACTCCTCTTCGTTTTTCTGATTTATTCGTGCAATCTAGCTGCGCAAAACCACTTTGTAATCCATTCGCTAGCCTTCGAAGGCAATAAGATTACCAAGGACCGCATCTTGCAGCGCGAAATGACCTTTAATGTTGGCGACACTATTGCGGCCGACAGCATGGCGTATCACATGCAACGCTCGCGCAGCAACTTGCGCAACGTTAAGCTGTTCAATTTTGTAGAGGTAGACACCTGTTTCTCTGAAGAATCGCGGCTGGATGTTGTGGTGCGCGTGGTAGAACGCTGGTACGTTTGGCCAGTTCCAATCGTTGAACTTGGCGACCGAAATTTCAGCGAATGGTGGCAAACCAAAGACCTTAGCCGCATCGATTATGGCGCTTACATTTTTTGGAACAACTTCCGGGGGCGCAATGAAACATTGGTGCTGGAACTGCGGTTTGGCTACAATAACCGCTACCAATTGCGGTATGAAATTCCTTATTTGGACAAAAAACAAAAGTTTGGAATCGAATTTAAAGGCGGCTACGAACAAGCGCGAGAAGTGGCCTACACTTCTAATGAAAACAGAAGGGTGTTCCATAAAGAGGAAGGCAAGTTTATGCGGAGGCTGGCCTATGGTGCAGTTATTCCGCGATGGCGGCCCAATCTTTACAACGTACACGAACTCGAAATTGGGTTTACAAACGAATGGGTGGAAGACACCATTGCAAAGCTAAATCCCAACTTTTTTGGAAAGGGAGAAAGCAGTACCATGCATTTTTCCATTCAATACGAACTGACCAACGATATTACCGATTACACTGTTTATCCACTTACTGGCCACATCTTTAATCTAAAAATTCGAAAAGATGGCTTGGGCATTCTCAAGAGTCCAGTGGATATGTTTTTTGCAGAAATAGAATTCAATAAATACTGGAAAATTCATCCGCGATGGTATTTCGCTCATGGTCAGAAATTAAGATTATCCTCTTTCAATCAACAACCGTTTATCTACCAACGCGGTTTGGGCTACAAAAGCGACTATGTGCGTGGCTATGAACTTAACGTGATAGATGGCCAGCATTATGCATTGATAAAAACCTCATTACGCTGGATGCTTCTTCAGCCCAAAAGGATTAATCTCAAATTTTTGAAGACAGATAAATTGGGCCTCATACCCATTACCATTTTCGCCAATGCCAATTTTGATGCGGGATATGTGATAGACCAACAACTCAATAAAGGCAATCCCTTGGCAGGACAATGGATATTTGGTGGTGGTGTTGGTATTGATGTTTCCACCTTTTACGATATTGTTTGGCGTATGGAATATTCGGCAAATAGAGCTGGGCAACATGGATTTTTTCTACATTTCCTAAAATATATATGATGGAAATGCGCATCGCAGTTCACGGAAGGCTAAGATCAGGAAGCAAAGACGATAGGTTAATTCACATTCTGCGGCAAGTATCTGCTGCTTTTCCAGCGGTGGCTATCTGCTCTGGCCTTAACCAAGCATTGCTTGAGGCTGGGGAAGAGTTCAATTTGCCAGTTATAAATCAACATCAATTGCGCACTGGCAATTACACTATGCTAGTTAGTATTGGTGGAGATGGCACTATCCTAGAAGCCGCCCGCATGGTTGGAAATTCTGGAATTCCAATTCTAGGAATTAACAACGGGCGGTTAGGATTTCTGAGCAGCACGCCACACGAAGACACTGCCGCTGCATTGAACCGCTTAACTCAAGGTGATTTCATAATTGAACAGCGCTCGTTGGTTCAAGTAAGCTCTAGCGTGAACTTATTTGGCAAAGACAACTTTTCGCTCAATGAAATCACTGTTCATAAAAGCGCCAAGTCAAGCATGATTGTAGTGCATGCCTATTTAGACGGTGCTTTTCTGAACACTTATTGGGCAGATGGACTTATCATTTCAACACCAACTGGCTCTACTGGATATTCGCTAAGCGCAGGTGGACCAATACTTACGCCCAATTCGCAGAGTTTAATTATCACGCCAATTGCTCCACACAATCTCAATGTTCGGCCATTGGTAATACCAGACAACCAACATATTACACTTTCTGTAGAGGGTACAGCTCAAGACCACCTTATTTCGTTAGATTCCATATCCTGCCCTCTAAAACCCGCGCTGACACTGGATATATCCAAGGCTGATTTTAGCGTTGGGTTAGTGCGTTTTCATCCCGAAGACTATTTCAACACACTACGCAGCAAACTAATGTGGGGTATTGATAGAAGAAATTAGTGTTTGTATTCAGGAATTCCTTCTAAAAACGTGAATCTCTTTATATTTGCAATCTTGCGAAGATTAGACTAATCCAGCAGTCATGCAAAAACGTGTGCTTTTCTTGCTTCTAGTTCTAGTGCCAGCGTTGGGCTTTGCGCAGCGTTGGAAAAGAGAACGGTATTCTTGGATGGTTTCCGCAGGTGCCTCCCAGTTCTTAGGAGATGTAGGTGGACGAAATCAAATTGGGTCCGATTATTTCTTTGACCTTGACGCGGCATCCACTCGTTTCGTAGTAAATATTGGCTTGCGATATAAGCTTTCAGAGTATTTTGCCCTTCGCACCAACATTGCCTATGCAGAAATGTATGGCGATGACGAGTATACAGAGGAGCCTTGGAGAAATAATCGCAATATCCATTTCCGATCGCCTCTTTTCGAATGGTCGACTACACTAGAAGCATCTTGGATGCGTGAGAGTATTGGCTCAAGATATAAGATTAGAAGGGTGCGTGGCAGAGGAAAAAAAGGAAGCCAAGTGTACTTATACGCTTTTGCAGGAGTTGGGCTTATGTACATGAATCCAATGGCTAAGTTTGAAGGAACTTGGTATTCCCTTCGTCCTCTTCGAACTGAAGGACAGGATTTTGTTCCTTCCCGGAAACAATATTCCAACTGGCAGTTCGTTATTCCATTCGGGATTGGGATGAAATACTCTATAGATAAGAAAAGCAGTATCGGTATTGAATATGGTCTTAGAAAAACCTTTACCGATTATATGGATGATGTGAGCACGGATTATGTGTACAGCAAAGAAGGAGAAAGACGTTCTCCCGCAGCCGCTCAAATAGTAGCAGATGCATTGGGCTATGACCGAGTAGCAAAAGGACTTGCAGACCCTTCGCTTGCTCCAGCTCCTGACTTACCGGATAATATTCAGGACGCTTGTTCCGCATGCCCTGGTCAACAGCGTGGTGATCCAACCGATTTGGATTCATACATGTTTATGACTATTACCTACTATCGCAAGATTCGCACTGGACGCAAAGGACTTCCGAAGTTCTAACATGTTTCAGCTAACCTTCCCCGCAATGAGAAAGTCGATTCTGATAGCGTTATGCACTCTATTCACCGCAAATGCATCCTTTGCTCAATACTCTGAGGTGGGATTGCTAGGTGGAGTAGCTTTCTACATGGGCGATTTGAATCCAGATATGCCCTTTCGCGATGTGCGACCAGCTGGAGGGCTTTTTTACCGATACAATTTTAATGATCGGTTTTCAGTTCGCGCAGCAGCGCATTTGGCGTATGTAGTTGGGTACGATGCAAGCTCGTCTGACGTAGCGCAGATAGAACGTAATCTGAGCTTTGAGTCATGGCTATTTGATTTTTCGCTCACTGGTGAATTTAACTTCTTCAAGTATGCTCCGGGCGACATGGAACATTGGATAACTCCATTCATTTTTGGAGGAATTTCTGTTTTCAAATTCAATCCGCGTACCGAACTTAATGGTGAAATGTGGGAACTTCAGCCTTTGGGTACTGAAGGACAAGGCACCACCTATTATCCTGATAGACAGAAATACTCCTTGTTTAACGCAGCTATTCCGTTCGGATTGGGGGCAAAAGTTAACATAACCAAACATCTTTCGGTAGGTTTAGAATGGGGTATGCGCTACACATTTACCGATTACTTGGACGATGTAAGTACTACGTATGCAGATGTTGAGGTAGTACAAGCAGAACGTGGAGACATTGCCAATGCTCTGTCTAATAGAGCTAATGTTTTTGATTCTGGTTCTGGTCAATACGTGCCACTTACAGCACAAGAGCGATTGGATTACACAGGAAGACAACGTGGAAACTCTACTACAAACGATTGGTATTCCTTTGTAATGCTATCCGTTTCAATCAATATCAAGGCTCGTCCAGAGAAATGTCCAGCCTATCAATAAATGCCAATTGAGGGGTTACATTTGCGCCCCCAAAATAGGCTTCCTATTCTATAAATGGCTATTGATACTCGGATAGACCTTACGCGATTGCCTCAGCATGTGGCTGTTATTATGGACGGCAATGGCCGTTGGGCAAAACAGCGTGGTAAACTTCGCACTTTTGGGCACACCAGTGGAGTTAAGGCGGTGCGCGAAACAGTAGAATGCGCTGCTGAAATTGGCATACCCTACCTTACCTTGTACGCATTCTCAACAGAAAATTGGAATCGCCCCAAATTGGAAGTAAGTGCTTTAATGACCCTTTTAGTACGTACCATACACAAGGAAACCAAGACTTTGATGGACAACAACATTCGTTTGAATGCTATTGGAAGTTTAGAATCACTTCCAAAAAGCTGCTATCGCGAATTATCTGAAGCTATTTTTAAAACAAAAGACAATAATCGCACAACTTTGACGTTAGCTCTTAGCTACTCTTCAAAATGGGAAATTGCCGAAATGGTGCGGTCAATTGTTAAAGATGCTATAGATGGAAAGATGACCGAACAGATGATAACGGAGGATCTTATTGACAAAAGACTGGCTTCATCAGGCGTTCCTGACGTGGAATTATTGATTAGAACTAGTGGTGAACACCGCATATCCAACTTTTTGCTTTGGCAAATCGCATATGCTGAATTGCATTTTACAGATAAACTATGGCCCGACTTTCGTGCCCAAGATTTTGAACAGGCTATTGTAGATTTTCAAGGCCGAGAAAGAAGATTTGGAAAAATAAGTGAGCAGATTCTTAGTGAGAGAGTATAATTTTTCCGTTTTTCTTGCATTTTTCTTTTGCTGTTTGATTTCAGCGACAAATGCAGTATCCCAAATTTCGGTTGGAGGACCAGATAAATTAGACTATTCTGCCCCAAAACAATATGAGATTGGAGGGGTCATTGCAACTGGAACCAAATATCTCGATAAGAAAGTGTTGGTTCTACTTTCGGGATTATCGATAGGCGATAAAATTCAAGTACCAGGTGAAGGCATCACAGAAGCAGTTAAAAAACTTTGGGATCAAGGATTATTTAGTGATGTAGCTATCTATGTAGATAGGATTGATGGCGACTTGATTTTTCTTGAAATATCCCTTCAAGAGCGTCCTCGACTTAATAAGTTCGCACTCAAAGGCGTGAAAAAAGGCGATGCAAATGATATCCGAGAAAAAATAAACCTGATTAAAGGCAAGGTGGTTACGGATAATCTCATTGTTTCTACCGAAAACATTATCAAAGAGCACTTTATTGATAAAGGATTTCTAAACACAAGTGTTGTTACCATCACCGAACCTGATACCCTGCTTCCAAACAATGTCACTTTGACCTTTCGAGTGAACAAAGGGAAAAAAGTGCGTATCAAAAAGATTATTCTTCATGGAAATCAAGAAGTGAAGGACGGGAAGTTGAAACGCGCTATGAAAGAAACCAAAGAACGCATTTGGTGGCGTGTTTGGAAGGCAAGTAAGTTTTTGGAAGAAAATTATGTTGAAGACAAAAAGATGCTTCTTGCAAAATATAACCAAATGGGTTATAGAGATGCACGAATTATTTCTGACACCATATATCCGAATCGTGATGGTTCCATAAATGTGGAAATCAACATGGAAGAAGGGCGCAAATACTACTTCAGAAATATAACTTGGGTAGGAAACACAAAGTATAGCTCAGATTTGCTGGATAAAGTTCTAGGCATCAAAAAGGGCGATGTGTATGATCAAGCACGATTGGAGGCTAATCTTTTCATGAATCCAAATGAGCGTGACGTTAGTTCACTTTATTTGGATGACGGTTACCTATTTTTCAACGTTGAGCCCGTTGAAATCTTAGTTGTTGGTGATAGCATTGATTTGGAAATGCGGATGCGCGAAGGCAAACAAGCCACTGTGAATCGCGTAACTGTAAAAGGCAACACTAAAACCAACGACCACGTTATTCTCCGAGAAATTCGGACTAAGCCAGGTCAGCTTTTCAGCCGTTCGGATATTATTCGTACGCAGCGTGAACTTTCTCAATTAGGTTACTTCAACCCAGAAGCAATGGGAGTGGAACCTAAACCAAATCCAGTGGATGGAACTGTTGACATTGAATATACGGTTGAAGAAAAACCATCTGACCAAATCGAACTATCGGGCGGTTGGGGTCAAGGAACCATCATTGGCACTGTTGGTGTGGCATTCAACAACTTCTCGCTACGTAACATGTTCAAAAAGGGTGCTTGGAGACCGCTTCCAGCTGGCGATGGGCAACGCCTTTCATTGCGCGTACAGTCCAATGGCCCGTGGTTTCAATCCTACAACTTCTCGTTTGTAGAGCCTTGGCTTGGAGGGAAAAAGCCGAATTCATTCAGCATTTCAGCGTACCACTCAGCGCAAAGTAACGGTACAACCTCGGGAACAACTGGCAGCCAAGGAATTCGAATTACTGGGGTTTCCGTGGGCTTAGGCAAACGTTTAAAATGGCCTGACGACTTTTTCCTTTTGCAACAAACATTGAACTACAAAAACTATATTCTAGACAATTATCAGTTGGTTCAAGGATTTAATAATGGTAGTGCAAACACTGTCAGCTATCAACTGTCACTTTCCCGAAATTCCATAAGTGATCCAATTTTCCCCACTTATGGTTCAACCATTACGGGAAGCATGGAACTTACTCCTCCCTTCTCCTTGCTCACTGGCTTAGATGTTGCAAACGCTACCGCATCCGAAAAATTTGAACTTATCGAATACCACAAATGGAAATTTGACGCCAAATGGTTCTTTGGGTTGGCTAAGAATCTTGTAGTGATGACTAAACTACAATTCGGATTCTTAGGCTCATATAACTCTGCTTTAGGGACCGCTCCATTTGAGCGGTTCTATGTTGGTGGTGATGGACTTAGTGGTTTCGGACTTGATGGTCGCGAGATTATCGCTTTACGTGGCTATGACAATAACTCACTTACTCCATCTGTGAATGGAAGCCAAGTTGGAGGTACTATATTCAACAAATACTCGATGGAATTGCGTTATCGCATTTCGCCTAACCCTCAAGCTACGGTATACGTGTTAGGTTTTCTTGAGGCTGGAGATTCATGGCTAGTTTTTAAAGATTTCAAGCCATTTCAGGTAAAGAAATCCGCTGGGGTTGGTGTGCGCATCTACTTGCCCATGTTTGGCCTATTGGGTCTAGACTATGGATGGAGATTTGATGATGTGGAAGGCCGCCCTGATATGTCACCCGGACAATTCCATTTTTCTATTGGTCAGCAATTCTAACTGCAAATAGGTCAAGGATAATTTCGCCCCAAGAATCATTCAACCAAAAGAATGGCATCATTTTAGTAGGAATCAAATTCGAAACTAAAACAGTCACATAATTTATCGCAAAACATGAAAAAGGTACTTTTTACTTTAGTGTTTCTAGCTTCAGCTTATGGCGCAATGGCCCAGCGTTTTGGATACGTTGATACAGATTATATCCTAGAAAACATTCCTGAATTCAAGCAAAAACAGAAGGACTTGGATGAGCTTTCGGTGCAATGGCAGCAAGAAATAGAAGCTTTGTACACGGATATTGATCGTCTGTACAAAGATTTTCAGGCAGAGCAAATTCTTCTGACTGATGATATGAAACGCAAACGCGAAGATCAAATCATCGAAAAAGAAAAAGCTGCGAAAGACAAGCAGCGTCAACGTTTCGGGCCTCAAGGCGATTTGTTTAAAAAACGTCAAGAGTTTACTAAACCATTGCAGGACAAGATTTATGCCGCCATTAAGCAATTGGCAGATGCGCGAGGATTTGCGGTAATTTTTGATAAAGCTGGTTCTCTCACTATGCTTTATGCTAGTGACAAAAACGATTTGAGTGATGATATCCTTAAAGAACTAGGCTTCTCGGTGAAAGTTGACCCAGAAAAGACAGAGAAAAAATAGTATTTTCGCGACCCTTAAATAAAAACCATGAAAAATTCAATTTTGATTGCCATTCTAGTGATGGCTGCAACTACGTTAACTGCTCAAACTCAAAAGTTTGGACACATTGATTCTGATGCACTAATGTCGTTGATGCCAGAGAAAGCAAAGGCCGAAAAAGACATGGAGGTTTTTGCTAAAGAGTTTCAAAGCGCACTAGAGGCTATGGCCAAAGAATATGAAGTAAAAGTAGCCGATTACCAAGGAAAAGAAAAAGACATGACTGCTTTGGTAAAGCAAACTAAAGTGAAAGAGATTACAGATTTAGAACGCAGAATTCAAGAGTTCCAAGGTCAGGCTCAAGGCGAAATTCAAAAGAAAGAGCAAGAATTATTGGCTCCAATCATCGAAAAAGCGCGTAAGGCAATTGATGCTGTAGCAACTGAAAAAGGCTACACGTATATATTCGACAATTCATCAGGAGTATTGCTTTTCGCTAAAGACAGCGAAAATATTGCTGCAGATGTAAAAGCTAAACTCGGACTATAAGCAACACAAAGGGCAATCAGTCCTACTTTTAACCCCATTAACGGTAACATCCGTTGATGGGGTTTTTTCATGGCTAAAAGTCCAATTGGTGTATTTGATTCTGGTTATGGCGGCCTAACCGTATTACGGGAAATGGTGAAGCTATTGCCGCAATATGACTACATATATTTAGGCGATAATGCCCGTTCACCTTATGGGAATAGATCATTCGAAACGGTGTATAACTACACTTTGGAATGCGTTAAAATTCTTTTCGATTCGGGGTGTCCACTAGTAATTCTTGCTTGCAACACGGCATCAGCCAAGGCCCTGCGTTCCATTCAACAAAAGGATTTACTCGAAATGGATTCTAGATTGCGTGTGTTAGGCGTAATTCGACCTACTGCGGAAGTAGTTGGCAATTACTCAAACTCGGGACATGTAGGTATTTTGGGAACCACAGGAACGGTTGAATCAAAATCATACCCTTTGGAGATTGAAAAATTCTATCCAAACATAGAAGTACACCAAGAAGCCTGTCCTATGTGGGTTCCATTGGTGGAGAATAACGAGCACCTAAGCGCGGGAGCAGACTTTTTTGTGAAAAAACACATTGATGCCCTAATGCATCAAAATGCAGCCATAGACACCATTTTGCTAGGCTGCACACATTATCCGTTACTTACTGATGTGATAAGAAAGTATGTGACTCCAAACATCACGCTCGTTTCTCAAGGAGAAATAGTTGCCAATAGTTTGGAAGACTATTTAGAACGGCATCCAAAAATGGAAAAATCGTGCAGTAAAGGAGGTACTCGAAAATTTATGACTACGGATAATGTGGAATCGTTCAATTCACATGCTTCTATCTTTTTTGGAGAAGAAGTAAGCGCAGAACTCTTCGAACACTCAAATGGAGGTTAATCTTCCTTAAACCAACCAGCATACATCACGTAGTTTTCTGCCACTTTTTGAAGCATTTTCTCTGCTTTTTCTGGGTCTAAAGTCTTTACTTTTTTGGCTGGTATTCCTGCATAAATGGAATACGATTCCACAACTGTTCCTTCTAACACCACAGCTCCAGCTGCAACAATTGAATGTGAATGAATAACGGCATCGTCCATTACGATTGCTCCCATGCCCACTAACACGTTGTCATGAATGGTGCAGCCGTGAACTAACGCATTGTGGCCAACAGATACATCATTACCTAAAGTGGCCTTGGTGCGTTGATACGTACAATGAATCACCGCTCCATCTTGAATGTTAACGCGATTCCCCATTCGAATGCTATTCACATCGCCTCGAACCACGGCATTAAACCAAATGCTGCAATCGTTTCCCATGATTACATCACCCACCACAGTAGCATTTTCTGCGAGGTAACAATTGGTGCCAAACTGAGGTGAAACGCCTTTTACTGCTTTAATGAGTGCCATAGTTGAAGGGGCTAAAAAGTCTAAATCGAACAAGAATATGCTGTGCCGCAAGGATACGGAACAACTGAATGCCTTTTTGACCGTCAATTGACGTGCGGAACTGCTGCCTACCCGTAGTTTTTCCGTAAAATTGTGTCCCTCTACTTGAATCGCCAACTCGTGCATCAATTCATACTTTCAATTCTTCTCTTTTTTACGTTTTCTGCCGCCATTGCGCAAGAATGTGGTATCATTTACGTAACACCTACTGGGGCAACTTCTGGGGCAGCAGGAACAAAAGCCAATCCTGCTTCACTGGATTATGCATTCACATTGCTCGATCCTGCAAACAACCACTTTCGCTTGAGCCACGGACTGTATGAATTGACTTCTACGCTAAATATTCCGTCAGACATTACCATAGAAGGCGGATTTTTAGCTTCCAATTGGTTCAAATCAAATAGCGATTCCACCATTTTTCACCGTAACGCAGCCAATTATGATGTGGCAAACAACGCTTTAATTGGTATTAGCATTGTCGGCCAGTCTGATTTTCGCTTGCAGGAAGTGGTTGTTAAAGTGGATGATGCTCCATCTACTGGAGTTAGCGTTTATGGCATTTATATTTCTGGTTGTTCTGACTACGTGCTGTCGAGATGTATTGTTTTTACTGGTGATGGCTCTGATGGAATAGACGGTAGCCAAGGCCAGCAAGGTCTAGGAGGAGCAAGCGGACAAAATGGCCAAAGTGGAATAGATGAAGGCAATTGCTGTCGCCTTGGCGGAAGTGGTGCTAGCGGTTCGTTTCCGGGAAGTTTTGGAGGTGGAACTGGTGGCGATGGTGGCGAATGGGGAGGATTTGAAGTGCAAGAGATATGTGTACCTATTGTCAACATCTGCGAATGGATTATCACACCTGGTAGTGAGTTTACCAACCCAGGATTTAATGGTTCAGTTGGGCAAGGTTCTGGTGCTGGAGTTGGTGGACAGCGAGGTGTTGGTGTTTGCGAAATAACCTATGCTGTGCAAACATGCCCGGCTCAACCCATTAACTACGGTAAAAATGGCACAGATGGCTATGAAGGAATTGATGGCGGTCCAGGTTTACAAGGATTTGCAAGTGTGGTTGGAGGATTTTATACCCCTGGTATAGGCCAAACTGGCGACCCTGGCGTATCAAATGGTTCTGGTGGAGGCGGTGGTGGTGGTGGTGGTGGCAAAGGCTGCGAACCTGCTGCGCTCCAGCCCTACATTCCTTCCTTTGGCTCGTCTCCTTACAATGGTGACACTGCCTACAATACCGCAGGTTCTGGCGGTGGTGGTGGTGGTGGTGGCGAAGGCGGCCAATTTGGATTGGGTGGATTGGGTGGACTGGGTGGTGGTGGCTCATTCTGCATTTTTGTTTTTGCCAATGGTCAGAATGGTGTGGTTCAAGATTGCCGATTTATCCCAGGTTCTGGTGGGCAAGGCGGACAAGGTGGTGATGGTGGGTTTGGCGGGCCTGGTGGACAAGGTGGCCTAGGTGGTTATTTAGGAGATAGTGGTCCAGTAAATAGCTGCAACGTAGGCAAAGGAGGAGATGGTGGAAGTGGCGGGCCTGGTGGCAATGGTGGACGTGGTGGAAAAGGTTCAGATGGTTTTAGTCGAGGGCTTTATCAGGTGCAAGGAGATCCTGTGCTTGACCCCAACATTTATAACCCTTGGGAGCCCACAATTACAGTAGAATATTTCGGTTGTACTAACTCGGATATTTCTGTAAGCACAGATGCCACTGGAAACTTGACATGGATTTTTGGCTTTGGAGCATCGCCTCAAAATAGTGTGTTGGCAGAAGACACCGTGCAATATGGTGGCCTTTTAGGCTCACGAAATTTGACCTTGATTGTTGATGGTGTGCCGTATTTCTATGCCAACTACATTTTGGTGGAAGAGGATTTTGTTCCTCCAGTAATTGATGCCACACGCACAACCATTTGCACAGGCGAAAGCACCGATTTATCTACCACATTTGATGGATTGAGTTATGCATGGACCATTCCCGGTGGTTCTATCTCTTCATTTTCCGACCAAAATCCTGGGTCGGTGTCATTTGCTCAAGCTGGAGATTATATAGTTGAACTTGTGGTGACCAGTTGCTGTGGCACATCTCGAACCACCGATACCATTCACGTGCTCGACCAGGTGGAAGTAGATTTGGGAGAAGATCTCCGCGCTTGCTTTCTAAGTGATTTGCCCGTGTTGGATGGTGGCGGAAATGATGGCGCATCTTATGCATGGACAGTGAACAACAGCCCACTAGGTTCGAACACGCGTTTTCAAAACACCATTTTCACAGCTACTTATGGCGTGGAAGTAAGCTATGGTTCAGGTTGCTCAGGAACAGATGATGTGTTCGTAGAAATTTACACCATCACTCCAGTAGACTTAGGACCGGACCAAGCCATTTGTCCTGGAAATCCTTTACCGATTCTTAATGCAGGAATTGAAGATGCTGATTACAGCTGGACCGTGAATGGAAATCCAATCGGCACAAATTCCATTGAATTAGAAGCCAGTTTAGCTGGTACATATTCTGTAGATGTAATTGAGGCATCGGGTTGCACAGGCACGGACGACATGCAAGTGGTGGTGAGCGAACCGTACGTATTTCTTGGGGTTGATATAAATGTGTGTGCCAACGCTGCATTTCCCACCCTTGATGCAAACAATCAAGGTGCAACGTTCACTTGGTTGTTTGAAGGTGATACTATAGTAGGTGCTACGGAGCAAACCTTTCAACCCACCCAAGGTGGTATTTACGACATCATCATTACCAACATCTACGGATGTGAGGCTACGGATCAACTCGAGGTTTTCACATTCCCAACTCTCAATGCCAGTTTCAATGCTCCATTAAATGCACAATTGGGCCAACCAGTGCAGTTTGTGGACGCTACCACTCCGGCTGCCACAACATGGACATGGAATTTTGGAGATGGCTCTGCGGTTGTTACTGGTCAAACTCCCATTCATAGTTTTATTCAAGTTGGCGAACGCCCCGTGTTTATGATTGCCAGCAACAACATTTGTTCTGATACTGCTTATGCGGTGGTTGACGTACTTTATGATTGCTCTATTCTAGGGCTCACAGCAGCATTTTCAACATCCCCGGCTGAAGTTACCTTATCTGCCGCAGGCACTGTAACCACAAGTAATGCTAGCACAAATGCAACCCAATATGTTTGGGATTTTGGTGATGGTTCCGCGCCAAATCCTGATGTAAATCCAATTCACGCCTATACCCAAGTTGGAACATACCAAATAGAATTAACTGCAATAAACTACAACTGCACCACCAGCACCTCGTTACCCATTACTGTGGTAGAATTTGGCGTGGGTATTGAAGAAGTAATCGATAATGGCTTAATGGTCTATCCCAATCCAAACAATGGACTGTTCACCGTTGTTATGGATTTACCAAGTGCTTCAGATGTTCGGATTGAACTAAACAACGCTATGGGGCAGCGCGTTTACAGCGAAGATTTAGCTCAAAAGCGGTATTGGAAAAAAGAATTTGACCTCGGCTCATTTGTAAAAGGCATTTATCTTCTACAACTTACCACAAACGCAGGCGTGCTGAATAGGCGCATAGTAATCCAGTAAATGATAGAAACAAGAACCATATATACGGTGTATGCAGAAAGTACACCTAATCCAACCACAATGAAATTTGTGGCAAATCGCATTTTGCTCGAGCACGGATTGGCGGAATATACTTCTATGGAAGATGCAAAGGGAAGCCCGATGGCGTTGGCATTGTTCAAATTCCCATTTGTGAATGGAGTATTTATCCAATCCAACTTTATTACTGTGTTAAAAAGCGATATGGTAAGTTGGCAAGATGTCGTGCTGGAATTACGCGAGTTTGTGCGCGATTTTCTCAACGATGGAGGTATTGTAATTGCCGAACTGCCAGACATGAGCACGGTAACTCAAGAGCAAGCCAGCGTTATGGCGGGTCATGCTGAGCCTGCTTCAGAACTTGAAGAACAAATCATCACTATTCTCGAAGAGGAAATTCGTCCTGCGGTGGCGCAAGATGGTGGCAACATCACATTCAAAGGTTTTAAAGATGGTGTTGTAAGTGTAGTGCTTCGCGGTGCTTGTAGCGGTTGTCCATCAAGTACTGTTACCCTCAAAAACGGAATTGAAGCGTTGCTTAAAAATCGTCTGCCCGGTGAAGTTACAGAGGTGGTAGCGATAAATGGCTAAGCCACTATAATCGGATTAAATCTTCCTTTAATCTACTGGCTGCCTTCTGCAAACTATAACGACAGAGCCGATATGATTAAGGATATATTGAGCTTGCCGACTAGGACATTTACTTCGCGTATTTCGCCTCATACTTGCGATAGAGCTGCTTATGCGGGTCGTCCAAATCAATAAGCCGACCTTGGATATATGCTCGTTCTACATTATTTGTTCGCATATCGAGCGCATCACCTGTGGAGACAAACAAGGTAGCGTCTTTGCCCACGGTTAGCGTTCCACATTTATCGTTTAATCCTAAGATAATAGCAGTATTTCCCGTCAGTGCACTTACTGCTTCTTCGTATGGCAAACCATAACCAACTGCTGTACCTGCGGTGAAAGGTAAATTTCGCGAGCCCATGGCTTCCATATCGCCCTCGTAGTTGAGGCAAAACACTACACCTGCCTTATGCAGCAATGCGGGTGTGCGAAAAGGTTGTTTTATATCATCATCCGTCCCAACTGGAAGTGAATGTGTGCGCTCAAGTATTACAGGCACTTTATACTCGAGCAAAAGGTTCACTACCTGCCAACTCTCGCTGCCACCCACAATAACTGGAAATGCCGCTCCCACTGATTTGGCAAAAAGAACTGCATCTGTTATACTTTTAGCATCGTCAGCGCGTAAATACATGCGCTTAGTGCCGCCAAACAGCCCTTTGCAAGCTGCCATTTTCAAATTCATTTCAGGATTGCTTTGCTCCGAATACGCTTTGGCTCGAAGCATAAAATCCTTCAACGCGGCTACTTCTTCAGCATATTTCTCATTGGCTTTCACTGGTCCGGGTTCTCCCCACCATCCCGAACGATTGAATCGTCTAGGCCAATTGATATGAATGCCATCGTCTTCAAGAACTATCGCGTCTTCCCAATTCCAACCATCGAGGTGCACTATGGATGATGTGCCCGCAATGCGGCCATTTCGTGGCGTGACTTGAGTGATTAACACGCCATTGCTTCGAACCGTGTAATTAAGTCTACTTTCGGGATTAAACGCGATTATAGAGCGGACTTCAGGATTGAAGATTCCAGTTTCAGCAAAATCGTTTGAAGCCCGAACGGCATCCACTTCCGTTATTCCAAGTGTGTTATTTGGGTTAATAAAACCTGGATACACATGCTTGCCGCTCACATCTATAATTTCAGCCTCTTGCGCATTAAGACGAATGACGCTAAGTGGAGAAACAAAGGTGATTTTGCCGTTAGCAATTCCAATAGCTGCATTTTCAAGCACAGCACCATTTCCCAAATGAGCAGTGGCCCCAGTTAAAACAATAGGTTTTTGAGGCAATTTGCCCGGTGATAGTGTTTGCGCCATTCCAACGGAAGCAATTGCTAGACCGATAAAAAGAAGTGTTGCGTTTTTCATGAAATGAATTGTTACGAGAGAAAAATCAGCTTAATGTCCGTGGCCGTGCGCTTCACCATGTTCTTCCATGGTGTCGCAATGGTAAAACAGTTCTTCCTTTTTCACAGGTTTAGATGTTTTGGCTCCTCCCTTTTTGGCAGCCACCATCTTTTGAATAAGGCGGTTACGGTCTTTGGCTAAAGCTTGTTTGGCTAGCTCGTCTTGTTTCACGTCAAAATAAAGAATGCCGTCAACCCACGTTTTTTCAGCATGCGAATACACCGAAAGTGGATTGTCGCTCCATAGCACCAAATCGGCAGCTTTGCCCACCTTGATACTTCCGGTACTGCCATCCAATTTTAGCATCCTAGCAGGATTGAGTGTAACCATTTTCCATGCTTCTTCTTCGGTCATGCCGCCATATTTTACACCTTTTGCAGCTTCTTGATTAAGTCTGCGCCCCATTTCTGCATCATCAGAATTGATACCCACGTTAACACCTTGCTTATGCATGATAGCTGCGTTGTAAGGAATAGCATCATTCACCTCAAACTTGTAGGCCCACCAATCGCTAAACGTTGAACCGCTAACTCCGTGCACAGCCATTTTATCCGCAACTTTATATCCCTCCAAAATATGGGTGAATGTATTCATAGTAAATCCCATACTATCGGCCACGTGCATCAGCATGTTTATTTCGCTTTGTACATAGCTATGGCAGGTAATAAATCGCTTGGAATCGAGAATCTCATTAAGAACCTCTAGCTCTAAATCTTTGCGAGGCGCGCTACTTCCTTTTTTCCCGGAGAATGCAGACCACTCTTGCTTGTATTGACGCGCACGGTAAAATGCATCATAAAACACTTGCTCAACTCCCATACGGGTTTGCGGAAAGCGTGAAGTGTAATTTGAGCCCCAATTGGCTTGCTTCACATTCTCTCCTAAAGCAAATTTAATGTGCCTTGGAGCATCCTTGATTTTCATTTCTTCGGGCAATTTTCCCCAATGCAACTTTATAAGTGCGCTTTGTCCACCAATGGGATTTGCAGATCCGTGAAGCAATTGTGCGCACGTAACTCCACCAGCCAATTGCCTGTAAATATTGATGTTTTCAGAATCTACCACATCGGCAATGCTCACTTCTGCAGTTACAGCTTGTGTGCCTTCATTCACTCCATTGCTAATAGCAATGTGCGAATGTTCGTCAATGATGCCAGATGTGAGGTGCTTACCTGTTCCGTCAACAACCGTAGCTCCTGCTAGTGCGGTTAGTCCTTTGCCCACTGCAGTAATTTTTCCTCCCGAAATCAATACATCGGTTTCTTTTAAAATCCCGTCTGCCTCATTGGTCCATACCGTGGCATTCTGCACTAAAATGGTTTGAACTTCAGGAAGTTCAGCATTGCCAAATGGAAGGAACGGATACAATATTTCGCCTAATATGGAATCTTTCTTCTCGTCCTTCTTATCTTCTTTCTTGTCCTTATCGTCCTTGACTTTTTTATCAGCTAGCTTTTCCCAATTCATACTCCAATCTATCCACTCACCACTTGGATTTTGCCCTTGTCCACTTATGGATTGATTGGAACGGACTCCCGAAAGTCGATATACCGATTTAGCATCCTTTTCTGTTTTCAACGTGAGCGATACCGTGTGTTCGTCCACTTTAAACACTTGATCAATGCCCGATGTATCGGTTAGCATAAGTTTGGCAGTCACACTTCCCTCCTTTTCTGTTAGTTCAATCTTTCCTGAAAAATTGCCCGCTCTTAGCGTGTAAATGCCCGCCAAACCTTCCACTGGGGCTGGATTTACAACATGACGTTTGCCCATTATCCAATGTTCGAGAATGGCATTTTTCTCATCAAACAAGTCCTTTGTTGTGATTAGGAAATTGGCCAAATTGCCAGGATTGAGGCTTCCAACTCCATTTAAAGCAAACATTTCGGCTGGCACACTTGTCAATGCCGCAAGGGCAGCCGAAGTGTCCAAACCTTGGTCGAGCGCTTTGCGCAATGCTGGCCAAAAATCTGTTTCCTTTTCAAGTCCGAACAACGTTAAGGCAAAAGGAATTCCAGCACTGTGCATTGCTTTGAGATTAGTAGCGGCAAGTTCCCAATGGAGCATATCGGCATATTGCGCCAATTCCGCATCAAATGGATCTTCCACATCCAAGGCCTCTGGCATTTTTAATGGAATAATAAACTTGGCATTCGTGGCCTTCATAGCATCTATGCGCTGATATTCCTTCCCAGAGCCAACAAAAATGTACTGTTTGCCAAATTCCTTCCCAATCTGCTGCGCACGAATCACATTCAAAACATCTTTAGCCTCAAACACTTGTGGCAACGCCTGAGCGCTATTCCAAGCCTCTAAGCCAAGATTATATTCTTTGGTTTTATCTTTAAGACCTGAATACCATTGCGCATCTAAATGCGTTTGGCGCAATAGGGCAATACTTCCCATCAAAGACGATGGATAATCTTGCGAGGAAGTTCCTTTAGAAAAGGAATAGTTTGCGGTCACATTGGCTTGAACTAATGCCGTATTCGCCCCTCCATTAGCACAAAGCACGAAAGCAGAAGTTCCTCGTGCAATTCCGTCTTGCATCAACACCACAGCAGCTCCAAAACCGAGGTTACGCAGTTTTTCTGCTGTTTTATCATCGGGCTGAAATAAATCGGCCGCACTTATTTCTGGGTGCAGGGCTTCATTCCAAGCGAATGCCCCTGGTTTTTTTGTGTCATTTTGACCTCCACGTTCTGGTTTTTTCCTCTCTATTGACTTTATACCATAGTTGGAATATGCATCAATGAGCGATGGATAAATATGTCGGCCTTTTAAAGATACCGTTACAGCTCCTTTTGGAATTGCAATGCCCGCACCTACCTGGAGCACTCTTCCGTCTTGAATAAGCAATGTGGCGTCTTTTTCTATCCGTTTATCTGATACATGCACTGTTGCATTGGTAAAAGCATAAATGGTCTTGTTCTCGTCTTTCACTCCATTAACGGGGAATGTTACTTGAGCTAGAGCCGATGCCGAACAAAAAATAGCAAGAATGGAGGATGAAAGGAATGCCTTTATCATGAGCATAAATCTAAAAGGAGCGCGAATCTAGCGTTTCAACGGGCTTCATTGATGAGGCAAATTGCAGAAAAGATTAAATGACAGCTGCATAACAATTGAGATATTATATATATTTGTCTAAAACTAACCAACATGTATGGATTTCATGGTTACCTCGTCACAAGCCATTCGGGTCTCCGCTGGCTGCTACTGATTATAGCCTTTGGATCAATTGGCTATGCTATTAATGGTCTAATCTCCAAACGTGAGGTGGATGATATTGATGACCGATTGAACAAATTCACCGTGGTGTTTGCTCATATTCAATTAGTTATCGGTTTGATACTTTATTTTCTTACCCATCGCTATGAGAATATAGTTATGTCTGACTCGGTGTCGCGGTTTTGGGGAATAGAGCATTTAGTAGGAATGATAGTGGGCATTGCACTAATAACGGTTGGCCGGGCATTGTACAAGCGTAGAAAATCGGATACTGAAAAATTTAAGGCAACCGTAATTTATTTCTCCCTTGGAATGTTAATTATTTTGGCAACTATTCCTTGGCCATTTCGCGAAGCTTTGGGTCGCGCTTGGTTCTAAAGTAAAGCGTTAGACCTATCTTTGCGCGGTTCATTTATCCTAATGCTTAAATAAGCATTAATTAGGATAATTTCAATTTTTACAAGATAGGTTTAACGCACATTGGGAACTTTGCATGAAACTGCGGTTGTAGCGGAAACCGCTATTTTGGTTGGCCTTATACAGGGTAATCAGACCGAACAGCAAGTACAGGATTATTTAGAAGAGTTGGCTTTTTTGGCCGAAACCGCAGGTTTAATCGCTGGAAAACGGTTCACCCAAAAATTGCCCAAGCCGGACACAAAAACCTTTCTTGGCTCAGGAAAGGTGATGGAAATTGATGCCTATGTGAAGGAAAATGGCATTAATGTTATTGTGTTTGATGATGATTTGAGTCCTTCTCAACTTCGAAACTTGGAAAAGATTTTCGAGAGGAAAATTTATGACCGAAGCCTATTAATTCTTGACATTTTTCATCAACGAGCGCAAACAGCTCAAGCCAAAGCGCAAGTGAATTTGGCGCGATACCAATATCTTCTTCCCAGATTAACCAATATGTGGAGTCACTTAGAGCGCCAACGTGGTGGAACAGGAACGCGTGGTGGTGCGGGCGAGAAGGAAATTGAAACCGACCGGAGGATTATTCGCGACAAGATTAGCTTGCTAAAGGAACAACTAAAAACCATCGATAAACAGATGGCTACCCAGCGCAAAAGCCGCGGCCAAATTATGCGGGTGGCACTTGTAGGATATACCAACGTTGGTAAATCCACCCTAATGAATCTTATTAGTAAATCAGAGGTTTTTGCCGAAAACAAACTATTCGCTACGCTTGACACTACAGTAAGAAAAGTGGTGATGCAAAATCTGCCTTTTCTACTTTCCGACACGGTTGGATTTATCCGCAAGCTACCTCATCAATTGGTAGAGAGTTTTAAAAGCACACTTGATGAAGTGCGAGAGGCAGATATACTGGTTCATGTTGTGGATATTTCTCACCCTGACTTTGAGGACCACATCCGTGTGGTAAACGAAACGTTGGTGGAAATTGGAGCCCGAGACAAACCAACCATAATGGTCGTCAATAAAATTGACGCCTATACCTTTATCAAAAAAGACGAAGACGACTTGACTCCAACCACTCGTGCCAACTGGACGTTGGAGGATTTGAAGAAGACTTGGATGAGCAATTTGGAAGGCAAAGACTGCGTGTTTATTTCCGCAGCGACCAAGGAAAATGTAGAAACCTTGCGCGATTTACTGTATGAGCGGGTGAAGGCAATTCACGTAGACCGTTACCCGTACGACAATCTTCTTTATTGAAGCTTAAACAGCCAGTTCCAACGCGGAAATTTTGCTTGATACTTGCCTAACCGTGGTGTTTCCTAACGGTTTTTTCATGGCATATTCCGTGTCTGCAAAGGTTTCTTCTAGCGCAGCTGGCAAGCCATTCGTTATTGAATCCTTGTTACTTCCAGCTTTCAGTTTAAACGGGTTGTCTTTTCTCATTGACAGGTAGATATCCCAAAGGGTAATGCTACTGGCAGATCGGCCCAACACATAACCACCGCCCAATCCAGCTTTAACTTTTATAATACCTAACGCTTTCATTTTGGCCACCATTCTCCTTACAACCACTGGATTGGTGCCAATACTACTGGCTAGTTCTTTCGAATTGACCAATCTTTTCCCAGATTTTTCGAGATAAACACAAATGTGAATAGCGCTGGCGAAAGAGGTATCAAGTTGCATTTTTAAAAATTTTTGCAAATGTAACTCTTGGGGTTGTAAAATAAAATTTCGCCCCACATTTCTCCGACTCAAAGACAATGCCTATCATTGGCAAAAATCATCATCTATGGAAGCATTTATCTATGATGCGGTTCGCACACCGCGTGGAAAAGGCAAGGCCGATGGAGCCTTAGCAGGAGTGAAACCAGTGGAGCTTTTGGCTGCCACTTTTAATGCCATTCGCGAACGAAATGGATTAGACACCAATTTGGTAGAAGATGCCATAATTGGTTGCGTTAGCCCAGTGAAAGAGCAAGGAGCCAATATTGCCAAAGCAGCAGCAATTGAAGCTAGATATGCCGAAACTACTGCTGGCGTGCAGATTAATCGTTTCTGCGCCTCGGGGTTAGAGGCTATAAATATGGCCGCAGCGTATGTTATGTCGGGTCAGGCAGATTTGCTGGTGGCAGGCGGAGTAGAAAGCATGAGCCGTGTGCCAATTGCTTCCGATGGAGGAGCGATGTATGACGATGGTGAGTTCATTATGAAGCATGGTCTGGTACCACAGGGCATCTCAGCCGACCTCATTGCATCGAAATACGGCTACGATAGAAGGCAGTTGGATTCCTTTGCAGCAGATTCGCATCGCAAAGCAGCATTGGCATGGGAAGAAGGTCGTTTTTCGCGTTCAATACTTCCAATTATGGATGCAAGCGGAGCAATTCTATTGGATAGAGACCAAATGATTCGCCCAACTTCCACTGCGGATACATTGGGAGAATTGCGACCTGCATTTCAAAAGCTAGGGGAAGATGTGGGATTCAATCGCTTGGCGTTGAAAAAATATCCCGAAGTGGAGAAGATTCATCACGTGCATCATGCTGGCAATTCATCTGCAATTGTTGATGGCGCTGCTTTAACTTTGATTGGAAGCAAAGCTATTGGTCAAAATATTGGTCTAAAGCCACGGGCCAAAATACGCGCAATGGCACTTACTGGAACCGAACCTACCATCATGCTACTTGGCCCTGCTCCCGTTTCGCGCAAAGCGCTAAAAAAAGCAGGAATGAATGCATCTGATATTGACTTGTTTGAAGTGAACGAAGCGTTTGCTTCAGTGGTACTTCGTTTTATAGACGACCTTGGCGTTGACCCTACCAAAGTAAACGTGAATGGAGGAGCAATTGCCATGGGACATCCACTAGGAGCCACCGGAGCCATGCTTATTGGAACACTATTGGATGAATTAGAACGACAAAACAAACAAGTTGGTTTGGTTACGGTTTGCGTTGGTGGTGGAATGGGAATTGCCACAATTATAGAGCGCATATAAACACGTGCTTTTTAGCTTTTTTTCTGAATCAATAAAACCAAATACGCTTAGCTTCGCGGCCTTTAAACAACTTTCCACGCTTTAACAAATCAAGCTTATGACGCTTAGAAAATCTTTTCAAACTGCACTTGTTGCATTCTTTTTTGTTGCTTTTCAATCTGGCTTATTCGCACAAGATGAGCTCAAGCAGTGGCATACCAAAGACGCAGCAGATGGGTTTTATGGTGTGAGTTCAGAAAAAGCCTTAGAACTTTTGAAAGGACGTAAATCTTCAAAAGTTCGTGTAGCAATTATTGATTCTGGTGTAGATGTAGACCACGAAGACTTGAAGAAGAACATTTGGGTTAACCCAAAAGAAATTGCTGGCAATGGAAAAGATGACGATGGCAACGGATATATAGACGACATTAATGGATGGAATTTTATGGGCAATTCCAAAGGGGTTAATCTAGAACATGCCAACCTAGAGATGACCCGCATCTATCGCAAACTAGCTCCACGTTTTGCTGAAGTAAAAGATGCCAAAAGCGTTGCTAAAGACAAAGCCGACTATGCGCTCTTTCAAGAAGTGAGCAAAAAGGTAAATGCCAAATTGGAAGAAGCGAATGGTCAGTATGGACAACTAAGCGTGTTTGTACCTATGTATATGAATGCGGATAGTATTGCAACGGTTGCGTTGGGTGCCAATTATACTCTCGAAGCTGTTGCAAAATGGAATACCTCTAACAGCGATGAAAATGCCAAAGCAAAAGCACTCTTATCTGGCCTGATGCAGGACCCAAGTTTTGACAAAGCCAGCCTGATGAAATATTACGAGTATTTGCAGCATCAAGTAATGTATCACTACAATCCTCAATTTGATGATCGTGCTCAAATTGGTGATAATGCCGATAACACGACCGACCGACTTTACGGTAATGGGGCTGTTTCTGCATCGCAAGCCGATCATGGAACCCACGTTTCTGGAATTGTAGGAGCTGTTCGTGGCAACAGTCTTGGTATGGATGGCATAGCACCAAATGTGGAATTGATGGTTTTGAGAGCTGTACCAAACGGTGACGAATTTGATAAAGACATTGCTAACGCCATTCGTTATGCGGCAGATAATGGTGCGCAAATCATCAATATGAGTTTTGGAAAAGGCTACTCGCCCCAACTAGAAGCGGTACATCAAGCCATTCGCTATGCAGAAGAAAAAGGCGTGCTGATGATACACGCGGCTGGCAATGATTCTGAAAACATAGACAAGGGCGCCAACTTCCCACATCCAAACTATAGTTTTCAAAAAACTCCTTGTTCTACTTGGATTACAGTTGGTGCTTCAGCGCACACAGGCGATGAAAATTTGGTAGGAGTATTCTCTAACTATGGAAAGAAAAAGGTGGATGTGTTTGCGCCAGGCGTAAGAATTTGGTCCACTAAACCTGGAAGCATCTATGAATTTGAAGATGGAACAAGTATGGCCGCTCCAGTTGTGACGGGAGTTGCAGCTTTGCTTAAATCGTATTTTCCAGAATTGACCGGTGTGCAGCTGAAAGCCTTGTTGCTTTCAACGGCTCGCACATATCCCAAACTAAAAGTTTTGCTTCCTGATGCCAGCTATAGCGGCAAAAAGCTAACTTCTCTTGGCAAGATTTCAGCTACGGGAGGCGTTGTAAATGCCTTAGATGCAGCCAAGCGTGCCTTGGAAATGTATCCATAATTCTCGGAAATGCATACGGAGAATCTGGTTGTTGGGCTAGGTATTGCTGGCATCAATCTCTGTCATCAACTCGAAAAACAGGGCAAGTCGTTTATCGTTACAGACCCTTGTCCTAGCCATTCTGCATCGCTCATTGCAGGTGGTATCTACAATCCAATTGCTATAAAGCGCAAAATAAAAAGCTGGAAAGCCGATGAGTTATTTCCCTTTTTGGTGGATGCTTATCGAGAAATGGAGCAATTGCTTGAAACCAAGTTTCTGGTTCATGATTTTCCAATACTAAAGCCTATTCGTTCAGAAGCAGAACTGGAAGAATGGCAGGCTTCCATCGACAAAAATGTGATTCAACCTTTTGTGGATGAAGTGGTGCGCACGCCTCCAATAGGTCCTTTTCACAAAAGCGTAATTGGCTATGTAATCATCAAACATTCAGGCTTTTTAAGAACTGATGAAGCCCTATTTTCCTATCGAAACTACCTTAGGAAAACAGGCAGATTGATGGAAGAAACGCTTGATTTCGAACGACTTTCTCATTCTGAATCTGAAGTTGGCTATGGAAATATCACCGCAGACAGAGTCTTGTTTTGTGATGGGCAAGCGATTGCAATAAACCCGTTTTTCAAATGGATTCCAATGCGGTCTACAAAAGGTGAAATGCTAACGGTGCATGTGAATTCTCCCCTAGAGGCAGATAAAGTGTATAACCAACAATTTTATCTCTTCCCGTCACGAGAAAAAAATCAATTTCGGTTAGGTGCAACTTACGATTGGAACAATCTGGACGAAATACCAACTATTGCCGCCAAAGAGGAATTGTTGACTAGTGTGGCAAAAACATTGGATATTTCGCTAGAAGTACTCAATCAGCAAGCAGCCATACGGCCAAACAGTATTGACAGAAGGCCCGTTCTTGGACCACATCCAATCCATCGCAACGTTTATTTATTCAACGGAATGGGCTCAAAAGGAGTGATGCTTGCCCCCTATTTTGCCAAACAATTAGTGGACTCCATTTACTCGAATACTGAGCTACATCCAGAAGCAAGTTTGCAGCGTTTTGTGCGCAAAAACTATTTTTCGAACTGAACGGCTAGAGCCGATTCGATCTCAAGTTTCAATATTCTCTTTACTTCATTTTCGTCCACACTATTCCCAAGTTCTCGCTGCATTGACGTTATATCGCGGTCATCAATACCACAAGGAATAATATGCTTGTAATAGGTTAAGTCGGTGTTCACATTAAGTGCGAAACCATGCATGGTAACCCAGCGACTGGTGTGCATTCCAAAAGCACATATTTTGCGCGCCTTTGCTGGATTTTCCCAATCAATCCAAACGCCTGTAAACCCTTTAGGACCGCGACCAGCAGAAATACCAAAAACTTTAAGGGTAGCGATGATGGCATCTTCCAACTTATCGATGAAAAGATGAATATCATGGAAGAAGAAATCGAGGTCGAATATGGGGTAGCCAACGATTTGCCCTGGACCGTGATAAGTAATATCACCGCCACGGTTGATATGAAAAAACTCCGCCCCGTGAAGTTTTAATTCAGATTTATGCAGGAGCAGATTCTCCTCTTTTCCGCTTTTGCCAAGCGTGTACACATGAGGATGCGAACAAAAAATGAGTCGGCTCTCGGTGGGTTTTATTAGGTCAGGATTGTTGCCGTTCCATCGCTTTCGTTCCACCATTTCGTGAAATTGCGTTAGCTGATAATCCCAACACTCCTTGTAAGGAATAAGCCCTTTGTCCTCAAAGTGGACAGGGTGCCTCATCCTAACTTCGCCAGTTCGCCTTTTAGATGGTCTATCACTTTTACTTCGACCACATCTCGTCCATTTTTCTCACCCAAATAGCACGACACCCAATCGCCAATATGAATTAGGTAAAGACTTCGTTGCAAATTGGTTTTTCCTTTCGACCAAACTTCGGTCACTGAATCCGTGTATTGCGCAAATGTGGTGCTGTTAATGTCCATTCGTGCTTGGATACGATTGAAATCGGAAGTATTGCGGAACAATACAACAGCCAAATCATTGTTCTTATTTCGCCATCCAACCAATTCATTGTGATTCATTTCGGGAATAACATGATGCCAACACAGCATTTTACTATTCTCATTTATTTGTTGACGAAAACGTGTAGCAACCCCTCCAAACCCTTCTGCAGCATAAATCACAGGTATCTTTCCAAAAAGTTCTTCTGTCAATTCTTTGGCTTCTGCACACACTTCGCTTTCAGTAGAATCCAACAATTCAACAGCAGATTCTATATCGGCAATAAAGTCATCGCTGATTACGCCAAAAGCGTTCAAAACGAACAACACTTGCGGAAAAGAATGACCAAAACTGGCTCGCGGAGGCTGACCTCCTGGAATAACAATTTTGTCCCAACCATTGGCATCAGCCATTTGAAGCAGTTTTCCACCGCTTACTATTACCACAATTTTAGCTCCCGCAACTTGTGCACGCTCTGTGGCAGATACTGTTTCTTCCGTATTTCCAGAATACGAACAGGCCACAAACAAGGTATGCTCATCTACAAATACTGGGATGGAATATCCATTGGTTGTAAGAATTGGAATAACGGCCTCACCTGCAACTAGCTCGGCAGCAATAGTACCTCCAATACCCGAACCTCCACATCCCGAAACCACAACATTTGAGAACCCTCTTTCCGTTTCGGAACCAACAAAAGATTTACCTATTTCAATCGCTTCTACGAGCTGCTTGCTAAAATCAATGATATACTTCTCCATTTTAATTTACAGTAATTGATTGGTTTATTGGAAGTTTGGCAAAACTGCCATTTTCTCCACCAACAAGAATTTTCAGTTTAGTTGGTCGGTTAATTTCTTCTGGAAGGTCAAAATGGTCCACATCGGCAACGCCAACCGCAATGCGAATACGATTGCCTTTTTTCACCAAATAGCTGGTTGGAATAAGATTAACAAGAGCCTGACGGAATTCGTTGGGCTCAAGTGGAACTCTATCTTCCATCTTAAATGATTGCTGTGGAAAGCGACATTCGTAGTCTCCTTTTACGCAAACCTTCAAATGGGTTATGTCCAGCATTCCTTCAGTAATGTAGCGACTAGTGCCATCGGGCAAAACCTCTTCCAAATAGACAAACAGATGCCCGTAGCCGGTGTTTGAACTTACGTTGATTGTAACCTCTGGATGGCCCGTAATCTCAGTATCATCGGTTAGGATTGGAGTATCAAAAACAACCATCAATGAATCTTGCGTATTTCTATTGCCATAAAAGGTAGGGCCGGTTCTATACAGCACAGTGAGTGAATTCCAACGTGTGCCTTTGCCCGTTGTTGCAGAATAATTGCAGTTATAGCTTAGAGTGTCCGTTTGTGATATAGATGAACTGCTAAGTATGTTCTTACCAAATTGAAACATCTTGGAATCAACTCCTTTGGGAGGCCAAACGTTGGTAGACTCCCATTTTTCGTGCCCCATTTTGTAAAAATTGACAGGCGATTCGGTATCCAATCCGTTTTGAATTCCCTTAACATGGAAATCAAAGAATCGAAGAATTTCCATGTCGATATTCACATCCTTTTCATTCTTATTTCCTGAGAAGTTGGTAAAATGCTCACCTGGGCCATGATCCCATGGACCTACCATAATTCGCTTGGTATTGGTTGTGTTCCAAAATCCTTTAAACACTGAGTTGGACAAAGCGCCATCGAACCAGCCAGAAATGCGAAATATTGGAACCCCACTAGCTTGCACATCGGCCATGCGGGTATGTATGCTGCAATCGTCAGATGATAGCTCGGCTCCATGCCCTTTATCTGCTTCGTTACGAGAATTGATGCGATAGAGCCCTTCGAAAATGTCGAAGTTGGCTTTGTGCTCGGCCATAGCCTGTTGCAAAAGCACTCCTTTTTTATCGCCTGTTACTGGGCTTGGCCACTTCACAAACGTCTCCACTTTTTTACCCAATGGCGCAAGGGTATTGAAGTCCAACGAATTGGTGGTGAGCTGCCAAACCTTAACAAAAGGTGTTTGACGAATGCCTCCAGGATAAACGATATCTGTGTATAAATCCCAAATATTGCTACGTGGCACACACGCTTTTAAGGATGGATGCTTGGTAATGAGTGCCAATTCGGCTGTGGTACCTGTGTATGAAATACCTGTTGTAGCCGTTTTTCCATCACTCCAAGGCTCTTTTACAATCCAATCGAGCATTTCGCCCATGTCTTGTACCTCTTTAGGGCTAAATTCCATGTCGCGATGACCAAAAGATGCGCCCGTGCCGCGCAAATCGACAATCGCCACAGCATATCCGTGTGAAGCGAAAAACTTTACCTCTTCCTCTGCAACACTTCCAAAAGCTGGGTTTTTTATGCCGCGCCAAAACGCTTTGAGCTGAAATGTGCGCACATAGCGAACAAAATAAACGATGGTTGGCACCTTCTTTCCTGCCTCTAAGTGCTTGGGCAAAAACACATCTACCGCTAGCCGAACACTATCGGACATGGGCACATATTTAGAATAATAGCTGAAGCCTTTGTAGGTTGGCTCGGGCGAGTAATTCGAGTTTCCAAGTGTGTTTGGCTCCTGCTTTCCATCTCCTGCTTCGGCAACTAGTGAAGTGAAAAGGAAAATACTAAGAAGGATAACGAGTTTGCGCATGGGGGTGCGAAGATACAATGTCAAAGTCTGCTAGCACATACTCACTAAATCAGCCAACTATCTTTGCGCGAAATTTTCATTTATGCAACACGAGTTTAGCGAACAAGAGTTAGTAAGGCGCGAGGCGCTTCAAGATATTGTTAACCTCGGTATTGATCCGTTTCCATCTGCAGAATATGTGGTGACCCACACGGCCGAAGGCATCCGTGACACATTTGCCGAAGGCGTGGAAATGAAGGATGTTTCCTTGGCTGGTCGTGTGATGAGCAAGCGCATCATGGGTAAAGCATCGTTCGCGGAATTGCAAGACAGCACGGGTCGAATACAGCTCTATTTCAACCGCGATGAGGTGTGTCCGGGCGAGGATAAGACCCTTTACAACGAGGTGTTCAAGAAGCATCTGGACCGTGGTGATTTCATTGGGGTACGTGGTTTCGTGTTCAAAACGCAGGTGGGCGAGACGAGCGTTCACGTGCTGGAATTCACCTTCCTTGGCAAGAGTCTGCGTCCGTTGCCAGTGGTGAAGACCGATGCTGATGGCGTGGTGCACGATGCAGTGCACGATGCCGAGATGCGCTACCGCCAACGCTACGTGGATTTGGTGGTGAATCCCGGAGTGAAGGAAGTATTCGTGAAGCGCACCAAGCTCTTCAATTCCTTCCGCGAGTTCTTCAATACGAAAGGCTACTTGGAGGTGGAAACGCCCATCCTACAGCCTATTCCTGGCGGGGCAGCGGCACGCCCGTTCATCACGCACCACAATGCGCTGGACATCCCGCTCTACATGCGCATCGCCAACGAGCTCTACCTAAAACGGCTCATTGTAGGCGGGTTCGATGGGGTGTATGAGTTCTCGAAGAACTTCCGCAACGAAGGCATGGACCGCACCCACAACCCGGAGTTCACGGCCATGGAAATCTATGTGGCCTACAAGGATTATGAGTGGATGATGCGTTTCACCGAGCAGTTGCTCGAAAAGGCGGCCATCGACCTCAACGGCAGCACCAAGGTGATGTATGGCGATGTGGAACTGGACTTCAAAGCGCCCTACCCACGCGTGACGATGTTTGAGGCCATCGAAGCACATACTGGCATCGACATTAGCCAAATGGATGAAAATGGATTGCGCCAAGTGTGCACCAATCTGAATATTGAAATGAACGCCACCATGGGCAAAGGCAAGCTCATTGACGAAATATTCGGGGCCAAGTGCGAGAAGAATTACGTGCAGCCCACCTTCATTACAGACTATCCAGTAGAGATGTCGCCTCTATGCAAGAAGCACCGCAGCAAGCCCGGTCTGGTGGAGCGTTTCGAGCTTTTCGCCACAGGCAAGGAAATCGCCAATGCCTACAGCGAACTGAACGACCCCATCGACCAGCGCCAACGCTTCGAGCACCAGCTTACCCTTGCCGACCGTGGGGACGATGAGGCGATGATGATTGATCAGGATTTCCTCCGCGCTCTTGAATATGGCATGCCACCCACATCGGGCCTCGGCATCGGCATGGACCGCCTCGCGATGCTACTCACCGACAAGCACACCATTCAGGACATCCTCTTCTTCCCGCAGATGAAACCCGAGAAGAAGGAGACTAAGAAGGTGGAACTGAGCGGCAACGAGAAGCTCATCTTCGACATCCTCTCCAAGAACAGCCCCATGGATCTCAACGACCTGAAAACCCGCAGCGGCCTCAGCGGCAAGCAGTGGGACATTAGCATGAAGGCCCTAGGCAAATTGGGATTGACGAAGGTGACGAAGACGGAAGCAGGGTTGACGGTGGAGGTGGTTTAATCGAATTCTACCAATCCTCGACCCCTACGGGGCCGAACAACCGTAATGCCATCAATTGCTACCATTCCTTGGCCCCGCTGGGGCCGAGTAATCCGAACGACCTATTTCATTCGCTGTTTTCGGCTCCGTATGAGCCATGGATTGGTAGAAATGCACAAGTTAACCCTTTCCGGCCCCAGCGGGGCCAAGGAATGGTAGCAACAGTCTGTATGACCACACCCCGGCCACGTAGGGGCCAAGGAATGGTAGACCAATCCCTCTTTCAACCATAAAACTCAAACACGTAACGTTCGTCAAACTCTACCTCGGCCTTGTGCAGCATGTCCAAATATTCTTCTCGAAATGTCCGCCCCTTATGGTGTTCCTCTTGCGTCTGAATGTATTTAATCACCTGATCTCGCTGGGAGCGGGAATGTGAGAATGCCCCATATCCTTCTTGCCAAGCGAAATGTCCGACAACCAATTTATTCTCATTAATCCATTTGCTAGAAGCTGATTTCACTTCGCGCAGCACATCTGCAATCTTCTCATCGGGTGATAGCTCGAAGAAAATGTGCACATGGTCCTTCCAACCGCCCACCGCCAAAGGGTGACATTTTTTCTGCCGAATGATGCCCCCCATGAATTGGAACAGGCGGTCGCGAAAGTTGTCCGTCAGCACGTTCTCGCGGCCTTTGACCGAGAATACGCAATGGATATTTAGTTGTGAGTATGTATTGGCCATTTGGAACCGAAATATCGTGTTTCCTGGAGAGTTAGCTGTTGGTTGCTGTAGAAACAAGTGGGTCATAAACTGGAGAGCTGGTGCAGCTGATTTCGATAGAATTTCAGCGCGATTTTGAGGCTTCAAGCTACACTGTTAACCTCATCGCAACCACGAACAGTCCATCTCGCTACTCATTTACCCAATTTACCTTCATCGTTGCTCAATTTCGACCCAACAACGGGCTGCATCAAGCATTGTATCTCGATAGTAGGCATCCGTACTTGCCCATTTATTCCTGGCGACAAACGAAATAAAGACGAATAATTGATTCAAAACTAAAGATTGCTAATAAAGTTTAAGTGCATATATTACTTGATAAAAAGAACAGTATTATTGCCATCATATTCACTTTTATTTCATATATGTTTATGATAAAGCGTGTTCATTATATTGCAATCTTATATAATTATATAATGAACGTTAAAGCATTTATTTTAATCTTAAAAACATATATTACAAACTCTATTGCATAAAATATAAACACTAATTATATCTTTGTTTTGAGAATGTTGCAAAGGCTTTGCACATTTCTTACTGACCAAAACGCACCAATACCATAACGTGGCAGTGAAAACACCGGGCTACGCGACCATCGAAAACCGACATCCACCCACCGAAAACCCACCTCCACATGGATGAAATGAACGAACGCCCCTTCCGAATGCCCGATGTTGACGCTTGGAGTATTGCCAGAAGACGTCACGATAGCTTCCTAGAACATCAGGCCGATTTCATTGCCTTCGACCCTGATTTTGCCCCACCGTTTGCCACCGATTGGATAGCGATTATCGATTCGATGATAGGATTGGATGAAGATAAATATATTGTGATGAATCAGTCGGAGTTGACCACAGCGGTAACCGAGGCCATTCGACAAGCGCGTAGCTCTATGGTCGATTTGCGTTTTTTTGCCCAAAAAGCGTTTGGCACACGAGGTTATTACAAGGTGTTCAACTTCAAGCTGCACGACCGCATGACCCGCCAACCCGCCAATTACATTATCTACCTAAAGGTGCAGCATGCCTTGGCGCTTCAATTTGCAGCGCAGCTTAGTATCAAAGGCATGACCCCCGTGCAGATGGCCGCCATTGCTACCGCTGCCGACCAACTGGCCGCTGCCGAGCTAGCCCAAGAGCTCTTTAAGCGCGAGCGCCTGCGCCTAACGGTAGAACGCAAAGACCTGATGTATCGCATTTGGGCACCCGTGCAAAGCTTGCACCGCACGGCCGAGGTCATCTACGCCAATGACGACCGAATGCGCAGAAGATTTGACATGGAACTGGATTAATCCTCGACCCCTACGGGGCCGTAAGAGAAACGTAACACCCTTTTTTGCTACCAATCCTTGACCCCGCTGGGGTCTACGTACGGTTGAAACCATTCCAGTACCAACATGCTAGACCCCATCGCGGTCGAGGATTGGTAGGAATGGATTCAATTGTATTTCGCACGTTTGGCTCCATCGGGGTCAAGGATTGGTAGATGGTAATCCCCCAACTTATTTTCGGCCCCAGCGGGGTCGTGGGTTGGGAACTACATGCGCTCACTTTCCATATACCCCATGAATAAACCGAATCACCCCATCCATATACACCTGCTGGTCGTCCCACAGCGCCATGTGGCTGCCGTTGGGGCAGTAATGGTATTGGCCATTTTGCACCAAAGTGGCCATTTCTTTCATCTCGTTGGGGTTCATGCTGTCGTATTTGGCACCCACGGTGAGGGTGGGCACGCGCAGTTCTTTTAGCCTATCCCAAACCGACCAATCTTTGAGAATGCCGCCCGGCACAAACTCGCTAGGCCCTTGCATATAGGCATACACATCCATATTGAAATGCTTGAAACTGCGCGCCACAGGCTCCGGAAACGGGTAGATGCGGCAGATATGCTTGGCATAAAACTCCTTTTCTACTAACGATAGATAGAGCGGATCAGAATAGAGCCCCTTGTCTTCAAACGCCTTGAGGGTATCTATCAACGAAGGACGAAGTTGCTCACGCAGGGTGTTGTTGTAGGCCGCATATTTATGAAAATCGGCCGTCATATTGCTCACTATAAGGCCCTTCAAATTCTGCTGATACTTCAAAGCATACTCCAACGCCAAAATGCCGCCCCAGCTATGGCCAAGCAAGAAGAAGTTGGAACTATCGAGCCCAAGCGCCACCCGCACTTGCTCCACTTCTTCCACAAATCGTTCGATGGAGTATAGGGCCATGCTATCGGGCTGATCCGAACGGTAGGAACCCAACTGGTCGTAGTCGTAAAACTCAATATTTGCCTGCGGAAAAAAGCTCTGAAAGCTCTCCATATACTCGTGCGTGCCCGCTGGCCCACCATGCAACAGCAGCACTTTCATGGGGCTATTGCCATGGCGCTTGGTCCACACTTTGTAGCCTTCGCGCAGCTGTATCATTTGCACACCACCTGTTTGATAATCGCCCGGTGTAGTCACATCCAAATAGGTGCATGGGTCTGCGGCTGTTTGTTTTTCATCTTCAGAAGGGGAAGAACATGCCACAAAAAGGCACAGCATGGCAAATGCTGGTAGTCGAAATTGAACGTTCATATAAAAAAGTTGGGCTACCAATTTAAGTCGCAAAGAGTTGTATTTCCTTGAATGTGGGTGATTTTGAGGCAAGAAACCGTTCAAACA
>Ga0247843_1002205_pt1 | contig 36338 bp, 40 predicted proteins | sample LaCruzMarch2017__FD_192420 | JGI IMG/M metagenome (GOLD analysis project Ga0247843, IMG submission 192420) | Freshwater microbial communities from meromictic Lake La Cruz, Castile-La Mancha, Spain - LaCruzMarch2017_8m | ecosystem: Environmental > Aquatic > Freshwater > Lake | place: Spain... | reverse complement strand
TTGGTTGACGAATAGAGGGGTTCTCTTGTTTTCTCATCTTGCGGGCTCCTTTGTTTTTGTCGGACCCAGATTATCTGGGGTGGAGTCCGCTTCTTCAAACTCTAACGGAGTGCGGGGCTAGCTCATCACGACGGCCTTCTTCATCGTGATGGCGGGCCGCAATGTCCCAGCCGTCGCCATGAGCTCAGCCGCCACAGAAGCAAAGCATCGAGGAAGCTTTATGAGCTTGGTAAGTTCCACACAAAACATGGCTGCATCTATCGCTGCTAGCATCGCAGGCTATATGATTACTAAAGGTTCAGATGGTCGATTGGAAAATTATCCCAAAGTAGGAATTTTTGCGATCGCGTTCACGATTGTAGCGATGCTGGCAAGCAGGCTGCTGACCCTTCCTAATGAAGGCCCGAAACAGCCCGCAAATCATTAGAGTCTATTTCGCGTTTTCAGCAATCCAGTCTTTGACTGCAGCGATATTGCTGTAAACACCGTATTTGTTGGCCCTTGCACAGCCCTCGCCCCAGCTCACGACTCCAGCTAAGGTGTAGGAACCATTCTCATGCTTCATGACCAAGGGTCCTCCGCTGTCACCCTGGCAAGAATCTTTGCCCCCACCTTTATATCCTGCGCAGATCATGCGCTCGGTGATTTGATTGGGATAAGACTTGCCGCACTCTTCGCGCGAAACCAAAGGCACATCCACTTTTTGTAGAATGTCTGGCAGACGCCAACTGCTTTCACTGGTTACGCCCCAACCAGCCGTTGTTGTATTGGCAACTTCAACAGAATCCCCAGTGCCAATGGCCGAATCCAGATTAATATCTACGGGAGCAAAAACAGAATCTCTAGAGAGTTCGATCAAAGCATAATCGTAGTCGATCGTGCTGCTGTTGTACTGAGGATGTCTGATGATTCTTTTTGGCACGATGGCATCCGCGCGCCCATCTTGTTTTTGGTTGTGAAGTCCGACAACCACCCGAGCCACACTCCCCCCATCCACACAATGAGCCGCCGTCAGCACCCAATTGTTCTTGATGAGCGAGCCCCCACAGAAATGACCGCCAGAACTTGATGACTGCAAAGACACAATAAAAGGGAATTCGCCTTCAGCAGCTTCCACGCCGCCCACGATGCGAACACCGATGGATTTCTTCTGAACTTCTGCTGAAGCCAGCCCAAGAAAACCAGCAGTCACGACTAAACCTGTTGCTAAGCCAATGAAAAAATTATTTTTCAAAAATACCCCCCGAATCTTTTGATTCAGTTGGTATTCTGAAACCGGCTTTTGGACCTGCGGAGTCTAATTCATCAATTTCAGGTCTATCGAATTGAAAAACTAGATGAAGGTAGCTCAACGAAGGTCTTCAAAACAAATATTCTCTAATGGCTGCTATCAGAGGAAAACGCAGGCCAGTATCAGTCTCGAGCTAGGGCGAACAATTCTGTATAGGCATAGGTCGGATCTGACAAGCGCAAGCAAGAGCCTTCGAAAGTATATCTCACGGTGGCAGCTTGAATTTGGCTTTCACAACTAAAACTATCATCAAGCTTTACAGATGAAGACGCAGAATCAAGAATCAAAAAGTCATTGGCGTTCACTCGAATCATTGTGGAAACTTCACTTGCGACTTTCAGATCATCGCTTTCACAGGTGCTAGAAACAGTTAAACGATCTTCTTCGAACCTCAAGGCACGACGAATAGAAATTTTTTCTTCAGCGTCAGTTAAATTGAGAACCCAAGTGCCTTCCAATCGCACCGGCACCTTTCCAATTTTGCATTCCTCAGGTGAAGTGGGTTTCACTTTAAGTGCTTTCCCCTTTCCATCCTTGGAATCCGCAATCTTTGCGTTGCAAGCTGAAAACAGGCCTACGGCAATCAATGGTATCGCGATTCTCAATCCTTTGAGCATCTACTATCCTTCCTAAAGGGTTTTAAAGTCTTCTGTTTTATCGAGCGCCTGAAAAACCGTCTTGAGCTTATCAGGCGGGGCCGTAATTTTTCGTAGCTCCGTGTTCATCCAGGCACCCTCCACTTCCACTTCGGCTGCCTTGATTCCATCGGAACTTCGTATAATTTCATGGCAGATACGCCATTTGCGCCCATCTTCCGAGGCCCCCCCAATACGCATCGTAACTCTGAGCACTTCGCCAGGAGGGACTTCACGCAGATATTTAAGAGTTTCTTTAAAAAGAATTGGGCCCATTTTTAATTGCAACAAACTCTGCAAAGAAAAACCAAATTCAGAAAGGCACTGCATGCGCACTGTCGCACATAAGTCAGCATAGACAGAATGCCTTAAATGGAAATTAGCATCAATGTCAGCCCAGCGTACTTCATGATCTTTTGAAAAAACCATAGCGACCCCCTCTGCATTTCAAAAGAGGCCCAGTAAATTTTCAAGCTGATCTTATAATAAAATGCGCAAATAACGCAGCACTATTCTTTCCCTACTTTGCCTTCGCATTGCAGCCCAGAATTTCTTGTGCTTTCAAGAGTTGAAAATCTGCTTCTTGTTCCGCTTTCACCAAAGAAGCATGTTGTTTTTCCGCAAGTCCTTCTTGAAGGCAAGTAGTGATCTGAGCAACCTCTTTGGGTCTAGTTTGAATCCATGGTTTACTTTCGGAAATCAAAGCATTGGGAAATAGGTCGCCCTCTCGAGGCGAATATCTTTCATCTTCCGTGGCGTCGGGTTTGATTGGCACTTCAAAGTCGGGCTGAATTCCCACTTGCTGATTGGTACGGCCTGAAGGTTGATAAAAACGCGCTGTTGTTTCACCAATGATGGCCTTTACACCTTTACGAAGGTCTCGGCGTAAGCTCTGCACAGTGGCCTTTCCAAAAGAGGTCTCACCAACAACCCAACCGCGCTTGTGATCTTGAATGGCACCTGCCAAAATTTCGCTGGCGCTGGCCGAATCAGAATCGATCAGCACTACAACCGGAAGTTCAGTTTGCTGAAGGACCAACCAATTTTTGCTGGTTGGTAAAGCTCGTAGCCATTCCATTTTGTTCGTTTTCAAATTTTTAACCCCGGCAATTATTTTTTCCCCAACGAATAATCCCCCGATGCACTGAGACTGATCGAGCAGTCCACCGCCATTGCCGCGCAGATCAAAAATGATTCCAGCGGAGCCTTCAGCAGCGCGAAGTTCATCTGCAATTTTATCACAGCCGTTTTCATCTACAAAAGAACCTAACTTGATATAGCTATAGACTGATCCCAAATCCTCTAGTTTCCGAGAGGAAACATTTTTGAATTCAATGGGTCCACGGACGATTGGGGCTGTTAGTTTTTCGCCTTTTCTTAAAATTTCCAGATTCACAACCTTATCTTTGTCACCACGAATGAGAGTCACCACTTTTTCCAAGTCCATACCTAGAACCTGAACACCATCGACAGCGGCAATCACATCACCCTTTTTTAGAAGCTCCGATTTAGAGGAGGGTCCACCAGGAATGATTTTCATCACTTGCGGAGCCCCTGCATGTATTTTAATTTCGACGCCGACACCGTAAAAGATTGTGTCAGGAGCTTTACTTTGCTCTTCAAACTGGCTGAGCGGCCGAATCGATGCATGAGCATCCTGTATAATCATCATCTCACTAATCGCCTGCCCGGCAATCATGCTCAGATTTTTTTGAGCTTTAGTGTCAACCTTCAAGCGCTTGCTGAGTTCACTATAAAGTGCCTCAAAATTCACGGTCTTGGTTCGAACAGTTGAATTGAAGAAAGCGTTTTCCAGTTCGATTCGGCCGAGGACTCTTTTTTTGTAGCGCTCTGATCTTTCACGCATCGAAATTTTTTCGTCTTTCAAAGCCTCTTTCGAAGCCTCTGATGAATCGAGCTCGGCTAGAATAAGGCCATGTAAATTTTCTTGGCCTTCTTTTTTTATCGATAGTTGTAGCTCAAGAACCTTGGGTGCAGCGATCACAGCTGCTGGTTGTAAATTCCGAGCCAATACATCCAGCCCAGCAAGACATTTGCGAAAGGAGACAGCCGATTGATAACAAACCTTTTGCTGGATCTCGAGATGCTTTAAACTAAGCCCAGATCCTGCCCAATGTTCCGAAGGAGTTTTCTTCTGTGCCTGAGCCATTTGATTCCCGAGAAGGGACATTCCAATAGCAATTAGGATGAGTAAATTTTTTGACCTTGAGTTTTCAGTCACGCGGTTCTCCTCTGTTTTTCTTGCTCGCCAGGCTTGTCTTGTTTTGCTCGCCAGGCTCGCCTTGTTTTGCTCGCCTTGTTTTGCTCGCAGGTCTTCTCGCAAGAAGTGCCAAGCCATTCAGCAAGAAAGATGCCCCAAGACTTTTGGCAGGTCGCCGAGCCCAGACCTAATACAGTTGCCCTGGTCATTTTGTGGGCCACCATTTTATGGTGCCAGATTCTTTTGCGCCGTTTGAAGTTAGACAGAGTGACAAGGAGCGCCCGCTGAAGAATAATGGAACTCTTCCGGGAGGATAACTTATGTCTGAGGATCTCAAAGCCGAACTTGCAAGATTGAAAGCTGAGAACGAAGCTCTTAAGACGAAAAAATCTGGTGCTGGGACTCTCAGTATGAAAGTCAGCGAAAAAGGAGCTCTCTCAATTTATGGAATGGGGCGCTTTCCTGTGACTCTCTATAAAGAACAGTGGCAGAAACTTCTGGCTGTGGCAGAAGACATCAAAACTTTCATTAAAGACAACGATCACTTACTCAAAACAAAAGAATAGTCCTCTGCTTTAAAGCTCGGCTTTTTATTCGACAACTTTCTGCACGCTGACTCCGGTTGGCGTTCGCAAATAGGCCAATGCCGATGCCGCATTGATGGCCTTTCCTGAGGTTGTTTTTCCAGCTAAAGAGGGCAGGGTTTTGCCTCCTGCAAGCAAACTCTCTAAGATTTCTGCAGTGCTAAAATTCGGATTGCGAGATCGAATCATTGCCACAACCCCTGAAACTTGCGGTGTGGCCATCGAAGTTCCTTCAATCAAATTGTAACCGGAAGTTCCAGCCGCAAATCTCACCGTTTCAAAGTATGCCACTAAACCCCCTGTACTCGTGCCAGAGGCATCTGAATCAAATCGAAAGCCAACGGCACATGTGGCGTTGGCACAGGCAGTGGTGGGCCTATAGATATAGCCGTAGGCATCGCCATTGGTGCTGCCTTCGTAAGTGCCGATTTCAGTTCCTCCAGTGGGATCTCCCGCTCCAGCACCCACATAAGACCGAATTCGATCGCCTGCTAACATATCCGTAAGAACATAAAAACTCAGCCAGACCTCTTCGGCGCCTGCGAAGCTAAATGATTTGTAAGCCTTTGCTAGAGTGCTGTTAGCGTAATTGTTGGTGCCATTCCAATTGGAAGGAATCGTCAGGGCCGGTCCTGGTGAAAGAGCCTGAGCCGCCCATGTGGTCGCCGTATTGGTCGAAATATTCCAGCCCGTGGCGAAAGTATCACTCACAACCGTGCGTGAAAGGTGCCAGGTGCTGGCAATATTTACCCCGGGTGCACCCACATCGACACTGGTAGCACCATAGTTAGAAAAGCTTGCGAGTCCATTTTTTTGAGTCAGAGCCGCCACACAAAGTGTATTCGCTTTTTTGTAGTTGCAAGGATAAGTTGGCAATGAATCATTGTCTGTTCCGTCATTGCCGGCGGCAAAAATGACGATCACATTACTTGTGTTGGCAGCATCGATAGCAGCTTCGAAGGCGGTATCGCTGGCGCCACCTCCCAAACTCATATTGACGACATGGGCACCTTTTTCAACAGCCCAGTTCAAACTACTGATAACATTTGCCGTGGAACCACCAGACGCGCCGAGCGCTTTGAGCGCCATGAGCTTCACCTTCCAACAGACTCCGGTAATGCCCTTGCCGTTGTTTCCGACCGCTCCAATAGTTCCAGCGACGTGAGTCCCATGCCCATCATCATCCAATGGATTATTATCTGAATTATGAAAATCATAACCGTGATTGGGAAATCCCAAAGCGGAACCATCCCACATATTGGCCGCAAGGTCCTCGTGATCATATTTTATTCCTGTATCAATCACGGCAACGACCGTACTGGAACAGTCAGTGATACGATCCCAAGCAGCCTCAAGGCCGAGGTCCACCCCGGCCGTTCCTGGATTGTCTTCAGTGCTGCCAAAATCAGGACCGAAGGTATCTGGGTCATAGACGTCTTGTGCCGTATTTTTTATTCCCCAAAGCTGACCGTAAAGTGAATCATTGGGAACTGTTGCCATCTTCTTGTAAATAAAATTCGGCTGAACTGAAATGACACGAGGATCTTTCTGCAGCCTTGCGATGGCTTCTGCAACGGACTCCCCTTTTAGAGTTTTCATTTGCAGCAGAGGACCTTGCCGAGATCCAGCCAGGAGCTTCAGCTTTTTTGTCGATTCATAAACAGGTTTATGACTGCCCCTCAACGTGCTCAGTTGAACATTCGAGCTGTATCGAACCAGAACCTCGTCTGGAACAAAACTCGAAGCTCCAACTAAAGTGGGAATTGAAAAACATAAAACGGCTGCTGCATTGATTAGAGTTTTCATTTTCGCTTCCTCAAATATTCTTCACAAAATTTATTTATGGAACAGTCACTGTCACTTCGCTGGAACCTGCGCTGAGATTTCCCTCAGCAAGGCCGTCGGGATTGAAACTGCTGTAGGCTGCAACTCTTAAATAATAACTGCCTGCGGGCAGGCGCAGTCGAACACTCGTAGGTGCCGCTGCGCCAGTGGCAAAAGGCACATCCACATAGTTCGCGCCAGAGATACTCACTGGCGTTGCTGTTGAGTAATAGACTCTGTATCCGCCGCCAGCAGAGTTGATTTCCATTTCCTTGTTAGCAGTCCATGCCACATCCATCGGATAGGTCACGACCGGCGCTGGATCCTCAGAAGATTGATTTTTATTGCTCCCGCAACCAGAAATCAGCACAAAAGACACGAATAGAAAACTTTTGATGAACAAATTATATTCTTTCACTTAAATCACTCCAAGTGGGTTCGCTTCATGACATTGAGATCACAACGCCCGGAAAAATTATGGTTGGCAGATCGCTGGGCCGGTGCTTGCTCTAAAAATTTTCGAAGCCCTGGTACATTGGCTTCGATCATTTCTTTCATGTCCCCCTGATTGGGGCTGTGCGAATGGCCGAGCTCGAAAAGCAGCGACCAAATTCCATACTTCCAATAGATGTAGTCTTCAAAAGTGCCATCGGCCGCGTACATTAGATCTTTGGAGTTACCATACTGATAGCGGCTCGTTTCAGTCGCAAGTTTTGAAAGCCGAATAAACTGGGCGTCGTCTGGCGTCGAAACATCATTGGTGGAGATTCCCCAAGGATACAAAACTCCAGGAAAATAAGTATGAAGGGTCGCTGAAGTTATTATGTTTTGACTATCCACAAAATCGGCCAAAGCGCGCGTGGCCCTGGAATGAAAAGGACCCGAAGTCGCACAGGGACTGGGATAATCTCGATTGGGATCGATGCGCCCTTTGGGAGTGGTCTCATAGCGACTTCCGGAATTGTATCCAGAAATATTCAGGACCGGAACTATAAAAACTTTATGCCCAGGAAGAGGATTTCGAGCAAATTCTCCGGCCGCACCCAAGGCCACAGCGGTCGAGCCATATTCATTCCCATGATGAGTTCCAACAATGAGATCGGATCGCTCGCCGTCACCGATTTGAATGCCGATGATTTTTCGTCCGCTATCAGAAAGACCCAGCTCAAAGAGACGACTGGTGCCGGGATAATTTCGAACAATTTCTGAAAGTTTATCCAGCACGAGTGAATAGGCATCAGTGGGCGCAGTTCCGACCGATGAAGAACCGATAAGAAACAAAGACAGGATTTTTTCAAGCATGTCTCAGCGTGATTTGCTGAGGAGATAGAGTCAAAAATTTCTACAAGTCTAGTCGGTCCAGGTCTGCTGCTGGAGACTGAACCCGACTAAGACTTAATTCCAGTTAGATCGTGGGAAGGTACCACATTGTGTGAAACATGACTTTCAAATTGGAAACCTGAACAGTGTGGGATCCCTCTGTCGCTAGAGCCACCCGCACAACTTGCATGGACTCACCAGACTGGACTGAGCTTATTTGAGCTTTTGCGAAAACAACTCCATAGGGCTCACTGCGCACCACTTTACCTTTTGGACCGATCACTCCGATATGAACCAACTGATGTTCTGCGCGCAGAATAGAATCATCACCCAAACTTTCACTTTCCGTAGCGACCACGGCGTAAACATCTGAAGGCCCTAGGTTGGGCTGAACAACCACGAAATCACCTGGCACATCTTGAATTGAGGAAAGACAGACCGTTTTGGGAGTCTGCTCAATAGTAATGACTTCGGCACCTCGATCAACAGTTCCGCAAACTCTTGAAAGCAATGTGCCTGCGGGCTTTACTTCTGCAAGAACAGATTGAACAAAAGCGATTTGTGCGGTGGCTATCAGCGCGATGATTGTGATGAGTGATTTCATTTTATTCTCCTTGAAATTTCCCGAACCAATTCCCTGTTCGAGCTTATGTGTTGTATTAGAAAGGCTGACGAACGAACTCCAATACAAGTTCGGGGCCAACGAACTGACACTTCGCGCAATCTGCCAATTCAAAAATAGAGAGATTTCAAGAAGATACCCAGATTTAGGTCCAGGTTCCAATTTGGAACATGAAGCCGTTTTCGACCCATCTGGTAGCCCCATGTCAGCACCAGTTAGAAAAAAGTGCTGTTTGGAAATATTTCATTCTGTGACCAGCGCTGAATGTCACCAGAGGAGGGTTCCTGAACAAGGCCGCCGTCAATGCCTCATAATTTGGATGTGAACCTCTCAGTTGCCCTGCTTTTGCGGAACCGATTTCGCACATGGGCCTTCGAAGCCCTAGGCTCGAGGAGGTTCGCGCGTGGACTACATCACTTCACTCAGGCAGCCGACGAGCAGGCTCTGCAAATTGATCTTTGGATTGTTGTTGGTCGCTGGGCCTTTCTTAGCGAGCTCACAGGCTTTGGGAATCGACCAAGACACAAAACCTTACACAGGGGTCGAGACACCTCCCCATCTTGGTCCGGCCCCTTCTTATGAAAGTGTTCTAAGTACTCGGCGCAAAAATCTTCTGGAGAAAGGTTTTAAAAATTGGAACTGGCTTTCTTCCGAATGCAAAGCTTGTGAATTTTCCATTTTACCGAACAACTTGATGCTTGAAAGTGCACCGGTTTTTGCCTTCATTCGCACTTTGGAAAATGAAAGTTCAAATTTGACTGACCTGTTTAAAAGCAAGGATCAAGAGTACATTCACTTGGCTCATATCTCCCTGGGAATTCTTGGTAGGGAAAGTCTTTTTTTCGGAGCGCGCAGATATTGGCTGAAAGAAAATTTCCAACCTGGCGTGGATTTTCTAAAATTCCTGCAGCGGCAACTTGGATTTTCCAACGTAAGAAATTACAAAAACAGCCGGGGGCCTACTCAAATCAAAGACATCCCGGAACTCATTGCCAGTAAGTATCAGGTGGTTCCCGACAATCTTTTTATGCCAAAAAATGCTGCTGTAGCAACCATGGGCTATCTTTTAGAAGCATTTAAAGAACTCAAAAGAATTGCGAGCGCACCAACGCACGAGCACATTCAACCCGAAAACTATGTAGACTATCTTCCCTACATCTACTTCGGCAGCCGCAAGGCACTCATCAATAAAAATGCTACGCCGGAAAAAAACATCTATGTTCGCGACATGAAAAAATACATGGAGATGGTTGAAATCTACTACCGTTAGGGCCTGAGCAGTTTTTTCACCTGTTGAATGACGAAACCTTGCACTGGCAGTTTCTCATAAATCATCTCGCCCATATCTACATAGTCTCGGTGATACTCAACAAGCGCTGCCGAATTGAACTTCATCAAAGAACTTCCATGCACAGGGAAGGATCGTCCCTTGTTCAGACCTTTTGCAGCCAGCTGCATAACCCAAACACCAACGACCTGATTCCCTTCTTGTATCATCTCACTAAAATCAAAGCGAATATTCAAAACGTTCTTGTAGGCATGCTGATAGTATTTTTTAAGTTCACCCAGGCCCCTGACCTGAGTCACAGGATCTATGAACAAAACATCGGGCGCATAAAACGAGTTCAAAATTTCCAAATTCTTGCCATTGAACTCATTAAAATTTGTACGGATTTTACTTTTTAAATCAGTCATTTTGTGGCTTTCTGTTTGAGTTACTATTTTCAATTAATTGAACATCGAAGACCTCTCGGGCCTCCACGTCGATAACAGTGTCCCGAGCGAAATCTTGGCCCGAAAAGCTTGGCCGCTTGCCGAGCCCCCCCACAAAGATAAATTGTCCGGCCTTCATCTTTTTAAGCAACCACACTTGCACCAAGGAAAATAAAAGATGATTCATTCCGGGAAGAAACAAAAACAATCCCAGCAATCGTGTGGAAAAAAATGGAATCAAAATCAAGACAGTTCCAAACAGCCTCATCGCCATGCCGAGCATTGCGGGCCCGACTTGTGAATGCAGATTCATTTGCCTTTGAATTTCAAGGACGGAACCTCTAGAAAAACGACTCAGAAGAAAAGCCGCTAGAAAAGTAGGAAGGAAGTAAGCCAAAAGCGCCCAACCAAAACCAATCCATTTTGCGATTAAAACAAAGACCAAAAATTCTGCAATCAAAAACAACAAAGGAAACATTCAGAGGGCCTATCACACTTCTTGGGGACTCTGAACTTTCTTTTGACGATATTCAGCAGCGTCAGTAGCCTCAGCATATGTTTAATTCAACATTCGCATTAATTCTGGTGGGATTTGCAGCAGGCGTTGGTTCGGGACTCTTCGGCATTGGAGGTGGAGTCATCATTGTTCCGCTTCTCATTTTTCTTTTTGGATATACTTCGCAGGTCGCTAGTGCCACTTCTCTGGTGGCCCTACTAGCCCCCGTCGGCCTGCTCGGAGTTTGGCACTACTATCGTACAGGTTTTATCCAAATGGAACACATCCGCATGGGCTTTACGATGTCGATTGGACTTTTCGCGGGAGCCCTGCTGGGAGCGCGTATCGCTACCAGCATAAGCTCCTCCAATCTTCAAAAAGCCTTTTCTATTTTCTTAGTCTTTATTGCCATTCGTCTTTGGGTTAAAAGCTAAGAAACCCATTCGTATCCTTTCTCTGCCTGCGCGGCTTGACGCCAGCCTTTGGCTTTTCTGAAACGCTTTGATTTCCATTTTTCTATTCGGCGGTGCGCTCGACTGAAAAGCTGATCCGAGAGCTCTCGTAAACTTGGACTTGCGGCCACCGCAAAGAACGGCCCGACTGCTGAATGAATGGAAAGCATTGCTTTATATGTATCGTTCCGTTTGGTGACGGTTGCTCGAATCGTAGCTCCGTAAGGAGCTTCTTCATACAAATCATCCAAGAGTCCCCCAATGTGCTGCACAACATAGTCCGAAGGATGAAAACCTTGATACTGTACACTGATCTGGCGGAAATCTTCTTGGTTGGCGTTTGTTAGCTTCATGGGACCTCCTTGTTGGAAAATAAAAACACCCCTCAGCTCAGAAAATGAACTGATTCGCTTACAAAAAATTTTGAATAATAAAAATATGTTTAGAACTATTTAAACGAGCTTCACCGTAATTTTACGTAACTGTAAGACGGGAATGCTGGGGAAAATCTGGAGAGTGCACTGACTTTTTTTCTGTTCTTCATTGCGGCTCCTCCTTTGCGAAGTTGCACCTCTATTCTGTGCTTGTTAAAAAAAGTGTCAAGCCGATGGAAGGATCAATGATTCAATAGAAAGTATAAGATTTTTAAATGCTTCGATGAATCAGGAATTAAGTCGCCGAAGTAGCTTCGCTTTTTGGGACTACTTCAAAGGTCTGGCTACAGGACTTTCTGCAGCAAAATTTTATCTGCTTCGAGGCTGGACACTTCAAATCCAAATTTAAGATTGAGAATGAGCATTCCACCGGAACCATTATTGGTTTTTGTTGTGATCTTCAAATATTTCTGATCTCTACACCAGTTGTGCTGCCGCCGCATCAATTGAGCCGCAAAACCAAGGCCCTGGTACTGGGGTAGGACCGCCCCCATCCAGCTATAAAAATTTTCAAAAGAAAGTGGGTACCCGAGTTTGTAAGCCACGGGCTCGCCATCGATGCTGCCGATCAAAAGATGAAACTCTTTGGATGGACGCCCTTCCAGTTTTTGTTCAAAAACTTTTGCGTCCCAGGTTTTGAAAGCTTTCTCAGAAATTGACTGTATGATTGCGAGAGCTTTCACGTCCACCTTCTGCTGCTCTTGAATCATCAAAGAAACTTGCCGAAAGCGTGGCTGCGTAATACCATCCAGCTCAAGGTCTTCAAAAAACATTTTCTCAGGCCGCACCCAAAGCTTACCCAAATCATTGGGATAAAGGCATTCATACACTACAAGACTTTCCAGCGTTTCGGAATGCTTTGCAATTCCATGAAAACGATAGGGTTTATTCTTGTAGTGCAGATAAAATTTCAAGTGCAGCTCCCGAGACTTACTTTAGTTGTATTTGAAAAACTCCATACAGGCCGGCGGCCACCAGAAGAGTGTTTTCTTTCGAGTCATAACTCAGCTTTTGGCTGTAGCCGGGTAGGAAAACCTGTCCCATCGGCTTTAGGCTGCGACCTTGGACCTCAAGGAGCTGCGCCGGCCCGGAGTAAGAAGTCAGCAGAAGAATCATGCGCTCCTTACCAAGACTGAGTTTTGAGGCAATGCGACCCTCTGATCCACTATTTGATCCCTGCAGGGAAATCCATTCGCTGGCCGAAACCAATCGCCCTTGATCAACACTCAGCCACTCAAACTCAACATTCTGAGGACCTTCGGAAAAATCCCCGCGGCTTGGCCTCATACCACCGCGCCAAGGGCGAATTCCAAAGCTTTGACGTTCAGATTCCTTTTTTCGCAAAAGGGCGCCATGAATGAGTTCCAGCGAACCGACCATTTTGTCTTGCCGGCTATCAGTCAAAACTGCCTGATTGGCTTTTCGCTCAAGTACAGTCAAGGCACTTTCTGTTTTTACCTGGTAATACTTCTTGATAGTTTCCTGACCCTTCTGAAGCTTTTCTTTGTATTCATTGACCTCGAAGCCCTTGTACTCGGTATCTTGCGAAATAATGTGAGTATCAGTTACTAAGATGGGCTCACCTGGAATATTCACCGACTGCCCGCAAGCAATTTTTCCATCTTTCACCGTGAGTTCCATCATCGAATTCTTTTGCACCTGTGATCGTGATCCTTCGCTATTGAAGGGAGCGGCCGACAGAGCTACAGATTCTTGAACGAAGACCAGGTTTTTATTTTCCAACTGCTTCAGTTCCACATTGGCTTCCGCAGGAATAGTGCAACTGAGCTGATCCATAGTTGTTAGGCTCAGCTTCTGGTCGACTTTCAGGTTATAAAGTTTTTGACCAACTGAAAGGAGGACCTGATCATCGATCTGCATAAGAACTGATCGACCATAAGATCTTTGAAAAATTCGCCCAAGCGATGAAGCAGCATTTTTCTTTTCTTCCTTTTCTTCTGCGGCCTGGTCATTCCGATTTGAAGATCGCGAAATTTCTTTTTGGTCTGCCAGAGTCAATTGGCCATTTGCAGAGACCCGGACCAAACTCAAACGATGAGTGGAACTTTCTGTACCGGCTTTCCAGTTGTCGATGGATTCGCGCGTGACCACTACTAAATCGGAACCCATTTTAAGATGTCCCAAATAGCCACCTTGAATTTCCAGCTGAGAGAGGGTTTGTTTAAGTTCTGCATCCGCGTTTTTTCCATTCACAAGTCGTAAGGAAACCTTGCCACCTTGTTTTGTAACTTCTGCCTCGTAAGAATAGTTGTCCTTGGAAATCACTTGAATCCCGCTACTGCCAGTGACTTCATAGGCCACGATGTTCCGCGCGAGCTCCAAAGATTGGATCGCTTGGACAGTGCCTGCGCCTTGAACTTCTGCGAAAGTATTCAAAGCTTCATTCGAGAAACTTTGCACGCGATTGATTTCTGGATTAGTGAAAATTCGCTTAAGCCACGAGCCTTCGCCAACCAAAAAGGCGCCATCTTGAAGGGCTTTATCTTCTTGACCATTTATTGCGGCTTCGAGATCGAAAAGGACCAGCTTACCGCCGTCTTTGTAACCTTTTGAAGAATCATAAGTGGAAGCTTCAAAAAGAATTTCGCCTTGATTCGCGGATTTGAAATTAGTCTCGATAAACTTGTCTCCGGACTGGAAGTTCGCCCAATACTTCGCGGAGTCAATCGTGAGAGTAGCAAGCTCTCCAATAGAAGCTTTAGTCGAAGACCTTTTGACTTCAAAAATCTTTGCCTGCATTTGACGGCGGTTGGTTTCATTGTTCACAGCCGGAACGATCCAGCCTAGGCCAATCACCAACTCGCGACCTTTGAAACTAACAGGAATTGCTTTAGCTATCCAACCATCGAACTGAAGCCGAGCAATGTGCTTTGCTTTGACAGCCACATTGGATAGATCAAAAAGTTCAAATGGATCGATCTGATTTGTGGGGACCCAGAAAACATAGAGATGATTTCCGTTCCAACGCACATCCTGAATTTGAGCGTGCTGACCATCGGGCGAACCCACAGTTTCGCGGGCATCTGCGATGAGTTTGCGATTGCCAGTTTCGGTTTTTACAAAGATTCCAGAAAGACCGTACTCTTTGTTTTTCAATAGGGACTCAGTTCTTTTAATCACTTCTTCAGCGTCTAAATTTTCAGTGCTCAGACGATGATCTTCATACTCAAGGCGGGCTTTTCTGGCTTTTTCTTCTTTTTCGTTAATGAACTGGCTTTTATTTGTGGGCAGCTGAAAGGTCTCAACGGCTACGCGCAAGCGGCGCTGCGCTTGCTCGTTTGCAGATTGGGCTTGTTCTTTGCCAGTAAAGTAGTTCGTTACAACGATCAATGTATTGTCTTTGATCTGGGAAGAGTTTCTACGAACTATGCTTCCGCTGGTATATGCCGTCATCAGAGAAAGAATTTTCCCTTCGCTGCTAGAGATATCCACCACTTCAACCGCAGATTTTCTGCCGAGACCCCAACCGGAATCTGCCAAATGCGCAAGCAAGTAGTATCTGTATTTGCCTTCTTTTTCGACCTCAACGATGTTCATGCTTTCATCATAGTCTGGACTCAGTGCCAATTTCACTTGCTGAACTTGTTCAACTTTAGAAGAATCCAGTCGAACCGAAGTCACGATGCCTGCACTTTTGTTGACTCCGGATTCGTTCTCCTCATAGGTTCTTGTCGCCAAATAGAGGATGTTTCCCACAAGTCTAGAGTCCGAAAGCGAGCCATTCACTTTCAGGCGGCTGACCGCTTTCATCTGACTGGGATTAGAGATGTCAAAAGAACTCACCTCTACCGTAGCGGGACTGTAGTTGGTTGCTAAGAGGTAAACAGTCTTGCTTTTAGAATCTAAATACATCTCACGGAAGTTTCCTGAAGATTCTGGAAAAATTCGGCCCACGAGTTCACCTTGATCCGCGCCCTTTTTAAAATCGATGGCCTGAAGTCCTCGGTAGCTATTCAGTAGGAAAAGCATTTTATCGGGGGCCACCTTAAAAACATCGGATTCCTGCACTTCGCGGCGATCACCGCCCGCGGATTTTTCGACACCAGAGCTTGGAGCCGCTGATCGCGCACTTTCTGGCATTCCCCGGCCCATGTAACTCGAAGCCGTCAAAAAGCTGGTCTGACCCACGAAGCGTTTCAGCGCATCTAAATCTGTCGCTTTCTCCTTTGGAATGGCGGAAAGAGCTTTCACACCATTTCCGACGTCTAAAACTTCAGAAGTGCCATTCTTGCTGTTTTGGCAGCCAGTCAGCAGGGAAAGACTCAAAGTGAGTGCAAGCGTTGCAAACGCCGGTGAAAGTGCCGGAGAAATTGTCGATGTTAAATGAATGAGCTTTGAATGAGACATAGGCTTAAACCTCCGTGGTCTGAAATCTCTGCTTGCAAATACCAAGCTCAAAGGCTCTCAAGAAACTTTGAACAATCACGCAGTCTTAGTCCTCTTAACAATTCTAGATCCGTTGAAGTTTTTAACAGATTTGACGGTTTTTGAACGCTGCCTGCGAATTCGATTGGTGACAAAAATACCCATGAGGGTAAAGACTCATGTAATGAATCAAGACAGCCAATGCCCGAACTGCAAATCTGAAAATATCTATCAGGATGGAATCCTTTGGATTTGTCCTGAATGTGCTCATGAATGGACTGCGAACTCGACAGATAGTTCCGCTGTCTCTAAGGCTGAAGACCTGAGTATTCGCGACGCCTTTGGAAATGCGCTGACTGATGGCGACTCTGTAACTGTCGTAAAGGAACTAAAAATTAAAGGTTCTTCTTCGGTCGTAAAAGTCGGGACGAAGGTGAAAAACATCCGCCTCGTCGAGGGTAACGACGGCCATAATATTTCCTGTAAAATAGACGGCATCGGTGCCATGAACTTGAAATCGGAATTCGTTAAGAAGGCATAGTTTATCGTCGATTGAGTGAGCTCACTCATCTAAAAAGCCACTTGGTGCGAAGGCTACCAGCAAACTGCACTCCATTGCCTCCGCCCTTCCAGCCTTCAGCTTTTCAACTTGGCCTTTGCGAAGAAACTCATCCACAAGATCCTGCCATCTTTGAATAAAATTTTCCTGCGACTTTTTGCTCAGCTTTAGCCGAGAGAGGCGAAAAGCAGCGCCTGGTAGTGATCGCCTGGACAGGACTTTTTCAATGAGCTGCCGAGACCACTTGCGATTCAACATTTCGGTCAACTGAGTGCCTTCTTCCCAGCGGTAAAGGCCTTTGTGTAAAAATAAAATTTTCCCATGAGGGCTGCGTCGAATGAAATCATTTTTCTCCAGTAACAAAAGGATCTTTTCCTGCTCTAGCAAAGACAAGCTTTCTCGTTTTCGAATCTCATCGAGGCTTCGTCCTTCAACACTCAGAAGCCAAAAGAATCTCAAGAGCACAGGACTATCCATGAGGGCCTTCTCTTGTCTTTGACTTAAACGAAGGGTTGCAATTTCTTCTGTGCCCGACAGCTGAACAAGGTCCACAAGAGTCAAACCGAGCACTTCGCAAATTTGACCGAGACGTTGCAATGAGAAATCTTTTCCGCTGAACATTTTTTTTACGCCGGATTCGCTCATTCCAAGTTCTTCGGCCAATTGCCTGTATGTCACTTTTTGTGCTTTGAGGACTTTTTTCAAAGTTTCCAAAAGCTTTTCAAAGTTCATAGATATTCCTCCTCAGAGGAATAAAAAGTACCTATATCTGGAACTTTTGTCGATGAGATCGTTAATTTAGTTCGGTTTTGAGATCCTTGTTAAAAGGAGGTCCTATGAAAAAGAAAAATACATCTTCCCACTTGATCAAAACCAAAACTGAGATCGATCGCCTAAGGCAAGCCTGTGCGATTTCTTCGCAGCTTCATACTGAAATAATGAGCTGGCCCTTGAAAGCAGAATCTGAGGCGGCTGTCGCGACGAGGGTCAATCACTGGCGAATCAGTCAGAGGAAAAACTTTGGTGCCTGCAGTTGGTCCTACCCACCCATCGTCGGCGCCGGAAAGCGTTCGACCCAGCTGCATGCAAAGCCGACACAAAAAATAATTCAGGAAGGCGAAGTGGTCCTCATTGATGCAGGACTCAAAAGATTGGAATTTTGTGCTGACATCACCAGAACCCTACCTGCCGGAAAACAGTTTGGACCCATCGAACTTGAAATTTACAAAATCGTTTTGCGTGTCCAGAAAGAAATCATTCGCGATGTCAGACCGCGCACAACACTCACAGCCTTAGATCGAGACGGCCGAGCAAGATTTCGAGAGTATCTTGCAGCGGCAGGCTTGATTAAGAAAGATCAAATCGGCGAGAAGTTACTAAAGGTTCTTTTCCCCCACCGGACCTCCCACTGGATTGGTAAAAAAGTCCATGATCCCTGCCCCTACAGATATGAAGATGGCTCAGCGGTTGGGTTGGCGGAAGGAATGGTTTTTACTGTCGAACCTGGCCTTTATTTTGAGGACGCCAAGCTTTTAGGTCGATCCTTTGGAATTCGAATTGAGGACGTGGTTCTGGTTACTGAAACTGGATACGAAGTCCTTTCGACGGCTCCCAAGGAAATCCGCGATATTGAAAAGCTACGCGCAAAAGCGAACTCGAAAATTTCGGTTTAAGCCTTAGCGGCGGACTTCAACTTTCGCCACATGTACAAATGAAAGAAAAAGGCGATCAGCCATTTCACCCAAATGGCTGTGGCTCCGTGTGAATAACCATAGATACCTGTTGTCACAGCCGTAATAAGACCCCACTCATGCAAGCGCACTCGCTGTGGAAGGACGATAGAAACTAAAAATGTAATGGTGGAAAACCAGCCAACAAGTTCGATCAGAATTTCCTTTTGTGTCATTAGGGGTCCTCTACTCCTCGGTATTTCCAAAGAAAGCTTGCAACAGAAAAAACAAAAAATAATATTGAGGCAATCAAGCCATAACCATAGCCTTCGCCAGGATATTCAGCATAGTTCAGCCCAAAATAAAGCATAAACACTTTATTAAGCAGGACGGGTATAATAAAGATCTTTATGAAGTCTTTAAGTACTTGAGGATTATGCTTTGCCACTTCAATCAACCGTCCTTGACTTATCATTCACCCAAAAAATTGCCCTAAGTCCGCCATAGTTGGTGTCAAAGATCAATTTACAAGACAGGGAAAGCCAGTTTATCATGCTGCAAAACTGTAGGAGGCACCTATGACTTTCGTTCAATCCTTTGTCGGGCTCTTTCTTTTTATTTTTATTGTAGGTTGTGCTCATCATCGCGATGTTCGGCCCGGAGCAGAAGGCATTCACCGAGTAACAATTCCTACTGATGAACCAGAGGAAACCACACGAGAGGCAATTGCTCAGGCGGAGCACTATTGCAAAGAAAAAGCTGGTGGAAAAAGTCCCGGTTTCATCACGGAAGAAAAAAAATACACTGGCAGCATGAAAGAGGAAGACTACAAGACGACTAAAATTGCTACGAAAGTGGCCAAAGGCGTGGGCTCTGCAGCTTGGATTTTTGGTGGCAAAAATGAATCCGCAGCCGGCGGAGTGCTTGGTCTTGGTGGGGCCGTCGCCGATGGAGCCATCGGCAAAGGTTACACCGTGGAAATGAAGTTTAAGTGTCAATAGCATCCAATGGCGCAGAGGCAGCCGAAGGGGATCCTTCGAGGCCAATTCAGGTTCTTCCTGAACAACTTTCCGCCGATGCATTGGCAGCTTTGGTGGAAAGTTTTATTCTTCGTGAGGGCACCGATTATGGTCTTCACGAAGTCGCACTCGAGACGAAAAAGAATCAAGTGCTGCGAAGTCTGGAAAAAAAAGAGGTCCTCATCCTCTTTGATCCGGAATCGGAAAGTATTAATTTGCTAACAGCGCAAGCCGCTCGAGCTTTGCTTGGTGATCCCCGATAGTTAGTCTGACTAGATGGTCCAAATTGGTAGTTTTTTCCTGGCAAAATCTTAGGACTAGCGATTCGCTTAAAATCAGCTAAGATCCGCGAAATGAAAACACTTATTTCCTTCGTTTCGATTCTATTCTTTTCCAATACACTTTGGGCAGATTACCTGACAGCAACTCTTCCCGCCAAACAGCCCTCTCAAAAAACGAGCACCTACGTTCTTATCGTTGGAAAAGGCCTGGAAGTTGGTGATCAGTTTCTTAAAGCCGCCCACACTCAAGCGCTCGTGTATCAAGAAAAAGTACCTACGGCTTCGATCTTTATGGTTGCCGGAATTGATTATTCAACGGCCTCCAAGTTCGTGAAGGACTGGGGTTATACAAATGTTAAAGTTAAAAACGAAGTCTATACGGCAGACCGCTTGATTGCCGCACTGAAAGGTGTTTCACGGATCGCAGGTATCGATCTCTATGGACACAACGGAGCCCTCCGTGGTTTTGCGCTAGAAAATTACGACACTCGCCTTTTCACAGCAAATATGAAAAGCCTCGCCACTGCGATTGCTGGAAAAATGGAAAGTGGAGCCATCATCCGTGCTTACGGCTGTAATACAGGTTACTATTTAGCCCCTCAATTGGCTGAGGCTTTAAATGTTCCTGTACTGGGAACCTATACCTATGCAGACACTCAACAAATTTTGGACGATCAGCTCTGGTACTACAATGACAAAGGTCGCTATCCCGATGGTCACTCTTTCATTTTCACAAATAGTTTAAGTTTTGAAAAACCGGTTCAGTGTCTTCATGGCGGTGGCTGTTTAAGGCTTAAGACTGTCACCAATCAATATCAGGGCAAGCACGGTAAATATGGCGGCACGGTTCCATTCACGAAAGTGCATTGCGGAAAAATTTCTGCGAAAAATTGCGCCGATCGTTTAGCAAAATCAACAATGACTTTGATTGCATCAGCTCCCATCAAAGGTTTCGCCGATCAAAAGCCAAGCTTGGAAGATTTTTCCAGTCGCATGGTGGACCAATTTTGTGGCTCTTGGATCGACCTCAAAAAAAGAGACCGCTGTTCAGCCGACGTGATGGCTCACCTTCAAGGGACCAAAGCTTTAAGTCCAACCTACACAGTGAGCTCAGTGCCCACCCTCGACTGTGATCTCAAAACTTGTAGTTTTAGAAAAAACTGTTCGTCCGGCACCTGCGTTCTTGAATCAGCAATAGATAAAGCCTCAAAGACTTTCGTGAACGAGCTCAACTTTTACAAACTTGGCTTCGACAACTGGTAACTTTGAATTTAAGGTTTGATTCGTCCTTTGAGACCGGTAATCCAAGTGGCTTCATCGTAGCTGGAATTTGGCTCTAAGAAGGAGCCATTCAGCTGAACCGAGTTTCCATTCAGCTCTATAGAAAATCCACCCTCACCGCCCTTGGCCCAACCGTTTCCCGCATCCCCACCGCGTTCGCCCATTTGTCCAAAAGCTCCACCTTTTCCACCATCAGACACGCCAGGGAATCCTGCTTCAGCTGGAAAAGCATCCAAACGAAAAGCACCTTCACCATGTCCCCCGCGACCCGAGGCCCTATCCGCAGCCCAAGCTCCCCCGCCGCTGGCACCACCACCACCACCAGCATGAATAGAGCCTGAGTTCAGAACCGACACTGACGCCGAAGTGATCAGTGCCGTGCCGCCCTTGCCGCCGACTGAGCCTCCGTCACCTACGCTGCAGCAGCGGTCCATATCTACATCACCGCCGCTGCCGGCTCCACCTATGATGGAACCATTGTTGACCACTAAACTGGGTGAGGTCAGCTGAAGTGCTGGACCGCCTTCCCAACCTAAATTTCTAACTTTGTCGCCGCGGTTGGAAGTTCTCCAGCCATGAATGGAGCCATTATTGATCAAGATGACTTCTGTATCAGCTGGGAAATTTCCCAACTGGAAGGCAGGTACTCCAGCGCTGTCGGAGTAAACCACGACTCCAGACAGAATGGTTACATGAACAGCCTGACCCGATCGCCATGCTTTTTCGATAGCTAAATTATAAAGATTTACTTGGTTTTGATGAGCTTCAATTGAAAAAGAAAGAACATCCGCTTTTTCCGGATCGATTAAATTTAAATCCCAAAAAACCAGCTTGCTGAAGAGGAGTCTTCTTCTTTCGGTACCTAACCATTGAATTTCGCCATCATTTAAGATCTGAGGTTTTTCTAGATCTTTGCAACGACTACGCAGCAGTCTTGCCTGGCTAAAAGCTTCATTCACTGAAATGACAGCGGCAGAAGAATCTAAGAAGGCCTTCTTGTCTTGCACCGCAGGCGTTTGTGAATCTAGGCCGCAATTCCCTGGAACCACATACAATTTGCCATCGTAGGCGTCACCGTTGCCACCTTCTGTACTATGGGACTCAGAATTTTCTGCTTGCTGCACTTCCGTGGAGCTGAGAGGTCGCCCACAATTTTGATGAAGGATCAGTAATCCCAAAACCATAAATGGCAGTGCCCAGAGGTTCAATTTAAAGCTTTTAAGTGCACTTCGCATTTCCATCAATCATAGCCTGATCCAGAATGGGATGCCAGTCTGGCTGGACAAAGATCGCTTGGTGTCTCAAATCGGGATTGAATTTCACTGAAGTCTTGAACTATCTTTCAATTTTTCACTCAAACGAAGCAGCATTTCGAAAGTGAAATCTTGCCTGATTTTCGCAGGACCGTACTTTTCGATCAAGTTGAAATGACTACGGTCCTCTGCAGTTATCAGGATGTTTCCAACCTCAGCAAGCGACTGATGTTCCAACTTTAACAGGCCGTCATTAGGGCTACCTTGAGAATCAATAAATTCCGCCATCGTTCGCAAGTAAAAAGGCAGAGAAGAAAAATTTTCCGCTTTTCGATAAGAAACATTGAAATGAATATGTGATTTGATTTTCTGCTGAATCTTCAAAGGAAGTGACGAAAAAAAATGGACCAGCTCAGAATTTCTCTCTTTCGATTGCAGAGTCGACAAAGACTGAAAGCCTGGAGTCTTTATTCCTAGAAGGAGGCCTTTGATATGCAAAGCCCACCAGGGAACTTTTATATTTTTGCTAACTAGGAATTGCCTCCATGAACTGAATAATTCGAGATCATTTCTGAGTTCAATGTCAGCCACGATGGACCCACCCAATGCCGCTTGCAGAGTCAGCACCTGATCGACCTGAAAGCCCAAGCCATTCGACGAATCAAAGATTTCCGAATGATAAACTGCAAGATGAACAACTTCGGCCCCACCTTTGCTATGTCCGATCAAAATAATCTGAGCTCTGGACGGATTCGCTCTGCTTGCTTTTTTTAGTAAAGAAATCAGCAGCTCTGCATTTTCCGCTATCGACTGAGCAGGTGCAGGATTAATTTTGGTGAATGGAATGCCAGGATCAATTCTTCTCAGTTCCTTCAAGTTATCGGAGAAATCCCCGCCCCAGTAGCCGTTAACAAGTACAATTTGTTTGCCCTGGAGGAATTTGCGGATCTGCTCATCTTCATTAGGTGGGCGGGTCAAAAAAGCCGGGGGCGCAGGTGGAAGCTTCTGCGCAGGAGCTTTATAGAAATCAGCGAATTTCTGAAAAACTGCTATTAGATTGTACGTCATAGGACAGACGATTAGATTGGAAAAGAGGAAAAAGACAGCACTTTCGAAACTTGTAGTGCAGTGTAAAATAACTTCATGAAAAAACGAGCTCAGACCAGCTTAAGCTCCGCCAATACTTCCCAGCCAAATTTTTCTAATTTTGCTTCGCCGATACCATAAATTCCCTCAAAATCTTGAAGAGTCTGAGGATTTTTAATTGCAAGCTCCCTAAGGGTTTGATCCCCAAAAATCACGAAGGCCGGAGCATCGAGTTCAGTGGCTTTAGCCTTTCTCCATTTCCTAAGTGCTTGAAAGCGCATATCTTCTTCTTGAGTCAGTTGGGCCCCGGTCTCACGGCCCCGAGCTTTGGACTTTTTCAGTAAAATCCGCTGGGTCACTGGTGCCGCCGCTAAAGCAGGTGGAGCAATACGGCGCACGGATGTTTCATCACAAACATCGCAGTGTCCACATTTTACGAGGCGTTTCGAATCCTTGTAGTAGGCCAGAATTTCAGAATGCCGACACTCTTTGGCTTCGGAGTAACTGACCAAGGCTTCTAGATTGCGCCAACGCAAATCCTTGATGGCCTTCGCGGCGCTGGAGCTTTGAATAAAGTAGGCCTGCAGTCCTTTGTCTTTTTTGGAATAGAGCAAAAGACAAGTGGAGGGCTTTCCATCACGACCTGCCCGTCCCATTTCCTGATAAAGAGAATCAATATTTGCGGGCATTTGATAATGCATAACCAAGCGCACATCTGGCTGATCGATTCCCATTCCGAAGGCATTGGTCGCGACCAAAATGCGAAGGCCACCTCTTGCAAAATCCTCTTGCACGGCAGTCCTTTCTGCCGACGGAAGACCTGCATGATAAAATCCCACCTGAGCGAATTTTTGTTTTAGAAACTCACTGATCTCTTCAGTGTCTTTGCGAGTTCCGCAGTAGATTAAAATTCTTCCTGTTGGTGTTTGTTCAATCCCCTGCACCAGCCAGCGATTTTTAGTTTCATTGTCCGAACAGCTTTCGACCTGATAATAAAGATTGGGACGATAAAAGCCATGAACCATTCGCTGCGGCTGCACAAGATTTAAATTTTTTGAAATATCACTTAAAACAGTGGGTGTTGCCGATGCCGTGAGCGCAAGAATCGGAATATCTGGCCGAAGGGACTTTAAGATTTTTAGCTCAGCATATTCCTCGCGAAAATCATGTCCCCACTGTGAAACACAATGGGACTCATCAATTGCAAAGAGGGCGATTTCACGACTTTTAATCCAGCTTTGAAAACCTTCTTTTTGAACTCGCTCAGGGGACAGATACAAAACAAAAGTCCCTCCTCGATTCATCTTCGCAAAGACCTGCCGCTTATCAGAGTCCGACTGGCCTGAATGCAAACAGCCCGCAGGTATTCCATGAGCAGTCAGTCCCGCCACTTGATCTTTCATCAAAGCAATGAGTGGCGACACCACAATCACCAACTGCTTAAGAAAAACTGCCGGATATTGATAGCAAAGTGATTTGCCTCCACCTGTAGGCAAAACGGCCATGGCATCTTTTTTTGAAAGCACCGCCGATATGATTTCCTTCTGGCCGATTCGAAATTCAGAAAGCCCAAAAGCTTCCGAAAGAAGTGCTTCACTGATTTGAATTGATAGCAATAGTAACAGCCTTTTCCTTCGGGGAGATTTTGCCCTCCAGCCGAAACCGCATCAGATGAGATTTAAGAAGAGTGGTCAACTGAGATTCACCACCATTAAATTTTTTGAAATAAAAAGAACCTAAGGCGCTTTCGAAGAAGTTGCTCGCCGCGAAATTCTTCAAGGAGCCGCGCTTTGAGCAAGTAAGGCAGTGCGTCCCGCCAATGCTGACGGATCTCCTGAGACTTTCTTGCTGAAGTGAGCTTATTGGATTCGAGCCTCAGACAATCGAGTGCATGAAGTAAGAGCATTTTTTCCTTGAGACTGAGATACGGGGTCAGTTTCGTCCTATCCTGAAGGTGACTGAAAAGATCCATTAAAGACCAAAAAGTATATTTGGATGCTTCCACGAATTGATTTTCATGGATGAGATCGATTTCATCACTCTGTGAGCGCATCGAAGGATTCGTCGGTAACCGAGCATTCGAGCGCGAAAACTGGACGAAACTTTTCGCTTGCCAGTAAGATTCATCATTTTTCAGGCGAGCAAGTAAACCCGCGGAGTCTAGAAGCTCCAAGGTGCGGGACCAGGACGTCTGGATATGAACAGGCTGATCCCTTTTTAAAAAGGAAATGCGGGTTTGAGTGCGGAAATACTTTAGCAAGGACAGAGTCTGATTCTGCAGGTGACGTGGGATCTTTTCTTTGCCCACGAGGTCAATCAGCCGTTCGAAAGCCCTTTCTGCATTCATGTCTGACTCCCTTCAATGACCTCTTGACCCACTTTCTTTTGTATGTAAATTATATGTAAATAGCAAATAAAGAATTCAAAAATTCAATGGAGCTCGACCTACTGGAAAGATCACACGAAACCCGGGCTCGAGAATTTGCCCTCGGGGATTTTTAGAGATCACACTTTGTCCGACTTTAGCTCTGAGCCGGATTAAATTTTTAAAATTCTCGTCCGGGCGGTCCAGCTGCAATAGTCGGTTGCTGGCACCAAAAAATTCTGAGATTTGTTGTTGGTGTTTGGCTTGATCCATTTGTCGGTTCGTCATGTGATTCAGCAAGACCTTCGCAGAAGGCAGCGAAGAGCTTTGTAAATTCGACAGAAGTTCTGCTTTCCAGGCTGGACCTGTTCCCACAAACTGCAGAAGACCACATCGATCCTGAGAGAAAAGTGGATTGATAAAATCCACAGCAAGCACATCTGTCACGAATTCTTCATCAACAAAACCAGACACAAGCAGACTTTGTATCGCCTGAAGATCGGAATGGGATTTTACGGGCGTCAGCCAAGCATGATCTGCATCTTGCAAAGTGGTCTCAGGAAAGCTGAGCTTGTATTTTCGCAGAAGTCCGCTGTATTTTTCTTGCTGAATCTTTATGTTCAATTTCACTTGCAGCAGAGGGTTTACAAAGAAGGCAGAAGGGATTTGAAATTCATCAGTATGAAATTTGTTACTGCGGAGCTCATCAATCGTTGATGGACTGGATTCAAGATTGATCTCAAGCTCACAGAATAAAGGTCGCAGCAGCTGTTTCGCTGATGTTTTACTTTTCAATTTTTTATAAGAGGGACTTGCCTCAAGTGCATCGATTCCATTTTTTACCCAGGATGCAAATTCGGAGGCCTCCACCAAGTCTGTCAAATAATTTGAAACCTCTGGACTCAGGCTGTTCGAACCAAAGGGCAGCAAACGATCGGAAGACCACCAATCATTGTGCGGAGGCGCGAGTTCCTTCATGATGGGACCACCGGATACATGACAAGCGGAACATCGAAGTCTATTTCCAAATTGAGGCTGAGTTCCCGGCGAATTCAACTGCAACTGAGAATTGTCGGCCAAGATGTCAGCGGTGTCTCCCCGATAAAACCACTGCCCAGTGGACCCATCCCCGATCATTTCATAAAAATTGTAGAATTGTTTTCGAGGGTCCCAGGCAATCAGTTCGATCATCAGTTTCCCTCGAGTGGGCTCTTGATCGAGAACCACCGAATGCATTTCGGATGTGTGAGTTTCAAGTCCCGTGAAATGTCCGAAAAAGATGGAAATTTCAGGCTGGAGCAATGACGGCGATTCAGCCGCAATCACAGCTTCAAAAAAGCTAAAGCTCCCCTGGGTGGGATTGTTTCTCCCTCGATTGGCCACCATTGCCGCCTTTGACCCCAGACCCGATTTCGATAGCAGCATTTTAAAGTCCACGAGTGTTTGAGGGCAGCTTTCAGTTTTGGTCAGCAGCTGAAAAAGCGCATCCGTGGGAAGGTTCGCAGGACTCCCCTCGGCAGTGATCAAGCTTCCGATCGTGCTTCCTTGAGAATTTTTGATATTGCAAGGGGCCGCTAATGCCGGACTCAAAAGAACTTGGATAGAAATAAACTGTAAAGCTGCCATTATTGAAATGAATTGCACAAAAATCCTCTCACTTTGCTTTTGCTATTCGCACTTTTCGCATTCTTGGCCGGCTATTGGCTTAGCAACTGAGATACTCGATTTTTTAAGATTAATAAAATTACAATATTTCATAGATTGATCGATTATTTTAATGCTGAGGCACAGGGCCTCAGCGATCATTTTTAGAAACAGTTTGTATTTTTCGGCGTCTGAGGCCGTATCAAATCCAGCACAGCAGCAAATGCCGGGCGACTGTAGGCACATTTTCCGCTGCGGCAACCGTGGCGGCACTCAGCATTCGAAGTACAATCACTACCTGGCGGCAGATAGGCATTGTTCCCTTCGCAGCGATTGTTCACGCAGCTGCCTTTGCACTGGCTGCTCGAAGTGCAGGGATAACCAGGTGGCAAATAGCCTGTGGAGTCTTCACACATCCCATTCGTGCAGCTGCGCTGACAATGGCTGCTGGATTTGCAAGGTGTGCCCGGGGGAAGATAACCAGTTTGATCTTCACAATAACCGTTCGTACAGCTGCGTTGGCACTGAGAACTCGAAGTGCAGGGATAACCAGGTGGCAAATAGCCCGTAGAGTCTTCACACATTCCGTTCGTGCAGCTGCGCTGACACTGACTGCTCGATTTGCAAGGTGTGCCCGGGGGAAGATAACCCGTTTGATCTTCACAATAGCCGTTGGTGCAACTGCGTTGGCACTGAGAACTTGAACTGCAACTAGTCCCTGGAGGCAAATAGCCCGTCTGGTCTTCACAAAAACCATTTGTACAACTGCGCTGGCATTGGTTGCTCGAAGTGCAAGGATAGCCGGGCGGAAGATAGTCCGCAAAAATTGTCTGTGAAAAAAAGAGTAAAAAGAAAAAAGAAGTGACAAGGGACAGTCTCATAGAGCCTCCAAGTGAGCTGAGTGCTGCGAATTTTATTTTCCAATCCGACACCAGGGACTCTTGTAAGCAAACTCTAGACCAATGCATTTAGTGACAAATTGTCCTCTTCTTTAAAAGAATGAATTTCAAAAATCACTTAACCGCAGGCTTGCTTTCAGCGCTGAATCTCAGAATTTTCATTCGCAGGCAAAAGCAGATCCTCTAGGAAAAAAGCAGAAAGCTCGGATCGGCCCGATATGCCAGCTTTGGCGTAGATCGCCATCGACTGCACCCGTGCAGTTTTTTCGGAAGTTTGCCTGACTTCGGCAATTTCTTTAAGACTAAGCCCTTTCAACAAAAGGAAGGCCACTTCTTTTTCAGCTTTCGAAAGCTTCCACTTTGTTAGCTGCAGATTGATGGCCCGGGAAAGTCCGTCGACAAATTTCCGGGATTCAGAACGCCAAGCATCCGCTTCCTTTTTGAAAGCGTTGAAATCACTTATTTCTTGCTGCAGACGATGTCTTAGAGTCAGGGCTCCGCGCAGGAGATAAAAAACGCCTGCTAGGGCAACTGCACCGATCAGACCTTCGACCAAGACATGCCAAAGTATAACACCCTCTCGAAAGTCCGTGAAAATATCCACTCCAACGAGGGCGGTGACTAGCAAAAGAATGCCAGAGACAATCAATCTTTCATTTTGATTCATAGCTAGACACCTCAATCGTCATCGTCTTCTTTTTCAGCTGTGCCTCCCTCGGCATTGCCTTCAGATTCGTTTTCATTTTCACCCAGTTGAATTGTTGTTCCAAAAATATTGAGTGCCTGCTTACTACTATCGAATCCGGAGGCAAGGTAAAATGAAAAACCTGCTACGAGCGCCATAAAAAGGGCTGCGATCAGGGGTCTGCTGTTCTTGATCGCAGAAGCCTCTGGCACTTCGGCTTTGACTCCTGAGATCATCGTCATCGCAATTCCGTCTCGGTGCCGTACAAAATGCAAAATCACTCCTGCCACATGCAGCAGAACGACTATAGCAAAGGCATTTGCCATGATTTCATGGATGTCTTCATAGGTTTCTTTGTCACCTGTTGACATTAGGTAGCCAGTGGTGCCAAGCCCCAAAGCCAAAGCGAACATCGCGAGCGCTGCCCAACTTGAAGCAGGATTGTGGCCGGCCCATCTTTTCTTGCTCCCGCTGAGGATCCCTTGAAAATAACTTACAAGATCCAGAGGCCGCAAAGAGAATGACCTAAATTGAGAATAAGTGGTTCCGACTAGGCCCCAAATCAACCGAAGACTCACCACATAGGAAAGCATAATTCCCGCCAACATGTGGTAAACAAAGATGGGTGAATCATCGTCGATGGTTTTTGCAATTGCGAAAGCAAATACAAAAAGTCCGGCAAAAAGCCAATGAAAGAGGCGCAGGGGCAAATCGTAGACAAGGTGTTTCCTCATAGGGTCTCCAATCTGGATCACACTTCGAGACCATATCCTCCTTTCTTTAATATCTGGCCATTAAGCAAATGACCTAAAGATGTAAATTAAACCACATAGGTCATTCGGCCCATTTCAAAAAGTCGCGAGAGGCATTAGGGTTTCAGTCGAAGCGGGAATCAACCCGCCGCACTAAACACCGAGGAGCCTCCTATGAAAAAACTCGCACTCGTTTTAGGCCTGATGATGATGACTCAAATTGCAGCAGCCAAAGATGACTGCACCGACCAGCCAAAAGAAAAGTGGATGAAGGAAGCTGATTTTCAAAAGCGCCTGGAAGGTGAAGGCTATAAAATTCGTAAGTTCAAGCAAGAGGGAAGTTGCTATGAAATTTATGGCACTGGAAAAGACGGCAAAGATGTCGAAATTTATTTCAACCCAGTCGATGGGGCGATCGTAAAATCGAAATCTAAATCGAAAAAATAGGAGCTTTTGGTATTCTAGTCTGTTGTTTCAAAAGGCACACGCCATTAATTTTTGGCGTGTCCTGATCTTTCTTTGCTCCGCTTTCAGATTGGGATCCGCCTCGAATTTCTTTAGTCAGGCGACTTTTTTATTGAGATCAGAAATTCCTTTTTTGATAAGAACCTCCAGTACTTTCAAATCGATGTCCTCGATCTTTTTTAAGTAAAGGCAAGACTTTGAAAGTTTATGGGGACCTAGCTTCCGAAGAAGAGTGGTGTACTTTTTAAATCCAATGGAAAGATAAATGGTGGGTCCGCTTTTCCGAGGACTAAAGGCAGCGACACTTGAATTATTTTTTGAAGTTTTGATTTCCACTTTTTTTGCCATCACTCCCCCTCAAAGAAATCGACTCTGTGCACACCAAAATTACAAGCTCTTCATTGCAGTCCCAAATCCTATCAGCTAGTTTTCCAAATATGAAAATATTTTTGTCGGTGCTTGTCTTATTGGTTCTGGGATATCACTTCGCCGTTCGTCCTTTGATTGTAAATCCCATTTCAGCGGAATTTCAAAATCGACTGGCAACCACAACTCAAAAACAGAAAAACTTGCCCGACCCAAAGGAGCTCAGATCCCATGTCGTTCAGCTCACCGGAATCCAGCCTTACAGAAACATGGCAAACCCTGAATCATTGAACCTTGCCGCTGCCTATATCCGTTCACAGTGGGAAGGGATGGGCTTCCAAGTCAGCGAACAAAAATTTATGGCTGATGGCAAAGAATATGCAAATTTGATTGCTGAAGTCGGCCCCCTCTCGGATGAAATATTTGTCGTTGGCGCGCATTACGATGTCTGCGAAGATCAACCGGGAGCTGATGATAATGCCAGCGGAGTTTCTGGCCTCTTGGAACTCAGCCGCATCTTGATGAGTAAGAAAAATGAACTGAAATCTCGCATACAGCTTGTCGCTTATACATTAGAAGAACCTCCTGCTTACGACACTCCAAATATGGGAAGCCTTCACCATGCTAAGCTGCTCAAGCAGGCCGGCACAAAAGTGAAACTCATGCTGTCTCTGGAAATGATCGGATACTTTTCGAAAGAGGCCGGAAGTCAGAACTTTCCAATTGCTTTGCTAAAACTTCATTACCCAACGACTGGTGATTTTATAGCCCTTGTTTCAAACACCGATAATCGTTCGCAAACTTTGCGAGCCAAAGAACTGATGATGCTTCATTCTGACATTTCCGTGCATTCGATCAATAGCCCTGAGTTGATTCCAGGCATTGATTATTCAGACCATCGCAGCTATTGGGCGATGGGTTTTCCTGCCGTGATGGTTACCGACACTTCTTTCTATAGAAACTTCAATTACCACAAAGCCTCTGATACCGCCGATACCCTGGACTATGTGAGCATGGCAGAGGTTGTCAGCGGTATTGCCGGAATTCTTTTGGGTTGGTAGATGGCCGTCAAAAATCTTCCTCACCCTCCTCGGAATCTCATTTTAAGACAAAAATCGTGAATTGATCGCAGGGACATAAAACTGCTCACAAACTTTCCGACTGTACATGGACCTACAGATTATTCATCTTGGTCTAGAGCATATGCTGCTTGAGGGGGAATGATTCCTGCATCTTATGAAGCATCGGCTTCGCTGAAAAAAGGGAAATCAATCCCACAAAGGCGGAACTGGTGGCAAAGGATTTAGTATGATTAAAAATATTATTGTTATTTTGGTTTTTGCAACTGCTAGCAATACTGCATTTTCTCGAATCTCTGTCGGCTTTAGATCATGCGATGAATTGATCGGATCTCTTACTAAAGTATATACCAACAAAGATTACATGAAGAATTCGACCTGGGGAGTTTGTGTCAATCTCTTGCAAAGAACGATGCCCGCTGACATCACGAATCTCTGTCGCCAAGACCAATTTGGTCCTGTCGAATCTCTTCGACAACAAGCGCTGAGTCTCTGCCCAGAAAATCTCAGAATTGATGACGGCAAATAGCAAGAAAGAGTAACTGCATGATTCTGTCAGCGCAAATTTTCTGTACAGCATTCATTACTCTCATTTTATCTGTTTCCGCAGGAGCTGCACCCTTATGCGGAGAAGTCTTTGCTGCAAGCGCCAAGCGATCTGCGCTGAAAAATTTCGCCCTCCCTCGGCAAAGAGTTCTCACCGAAAAAGACAAGGCCGATATCTCTTTTCTGATCTCAGATGCTCAAAACAAAAATCGGTGGGAAGCAGCCTTTCAAATTTATGTGGAGCGACGATTGAGCTTTGTACCAATCGAACATCGTTTGGCCGTAAGAACCCGAATCGAGAAGCTCACGATGATTTGGGACAACCTGCCAACCGGTGACCTGATAGCGAATCACCATCAAATCTACATGAGCGCCAAATTTAAAGATACGGTGGCGCCCTGGTTTATCAAAGCTCATGAGATCGAACATATCATTCAAATATACTCTAGGGCTCAAAAGCAGACTGCCTTGGGTGAAGCACTCGTCATTGGGCGTAATTTTTACGATCCGGTGTTTATGTACCGCCTTGAAAGCGATGCAATGCGAGCCGAGTGGGATATTTTATCCATCACCCCTCTCAACGAAATCCAAAGACTAAATGAAGTCGTCAGAGAGACCAATCTCGATCCCACTTGGCGCGGCTTTCTTCGCTTCACAGTGGAGAACCGCGACCTTGACCGAGAAGCCTATGTGAAAGCCAATCACGATGAAGGACGCTACAGCGTCGGACAAGTGGCTCGGGTATCAGCAATCAGCTGGGGAAAAATCGGAATTCACTGTGGATTGATTTATTTAGCTCAGTATTTATTCTTTTAAGTTTAGCACTTAAACTAGCCAATCAGAAATAGTCACAATTATTTTTCTTTGCCCAATTCTTTAACTCAGTGGACTTCGATCTTCGGGGATTAAAACTGGTAGGAGTCAGTGTGCAAATTGGCTGACCAGGATTGTAGACATTGTCGTGGCATTTCTTTGTGACATAGCCAAGACAAGTGAGGGTGGTTTGAGTTTCCAGCCACTTATAGTACTGCACTGTATGTTGAGCTCGCAGAGTGGTGTATGCTTCGTCAGCGACTTGGCAAGTATAGCTGCAATTGATTTTAGCCACCATCAACCCGGCTCGAATATAGGACCTTGACGGAGCACCACCTTCATAGGTTTTATCATTCTGATCAATAGCCGAACAGCTGCAAGACTTAGCCGTCGACTGCAAAGGAAAACTAAGAATTAAGGCAGCCAAAACGCTCAGGCTAGCTAGGCCCAGTTTTAAATTTCTTCGAACATGCATCTTATGAACTCCTCGCCAACAGGCAATCAGGGTGACGAAGCCACTGCAAACAAAGCGCCATTGATACGCCTGAAAAGCATTGAACCTTACTCAGTGCCTGCTGACGAAGATCTTTTCGAAAGGCCTTTTTTTGGTTCACTAAATCTCGAATTGATCTTAGATCCGCTTTTCATTTCAAAGGTGATCGGAATAGAAACAAATAGCGGAGGCCAGAAAGTTCAGAATCGGAGGGGGAGCTGAACCTGATTCTTGAATAGTAGTTTTGCTCCTTCATTCTATTCACATAGTCCCAAAACGCAGCCGCTTTATTGGAACTGATAGCTACAGAGCTCGAACAGTGGCGGGAGAATTCAGCCTTCAGGCTCCTCCATCCATCGCAGCGATTCACACCATTGATTTCAGAGTATGAGCAATGAAGATAAAGCTTCGAGCCAGGTGCGCGGTAGGAAGTAAAATTTTCCTGACACGAGATATGAAGAAGTTCGCAAGCAGAGGCACATTTTCGGTGCATTTCTGTTTGAATGATACATCTCTGTCTTTGGCCCCGAGCGGTGTCAGGTCTGCAGGCTCTTTGAATTCCTTTAATCAGCTGAGTGTGATAATCCACATCCCCACCGTTTGCATTGATGGTCTTTAGTCTGACGAGACTCAGGCCCTCGGGCGATTCAGCAAGACATTCCAAATAGTTCGCAAGCCTTTTTAATTTCTTCCAATTTCCATTTGAAGTCTCAAGGTCACCCGTGAGGCTAATGGTGATTTCGCTCAATGACCGATCGTAATCCACTTTCATAGAACCGTTTCCATCGCTAGAACGGAGATCCAAATGTCCAGGGTGATAGCAGCGACCTGATTCTTTGGACTGCGCAGTGGATACGACCGATACAGCAGCAATAACAACTAAAAGAAACAATTTTGTTTTTGTTGAAAAAAAAGCCGACATTTTTTGTAACTCCCCCGAGATCGAAAACTCTCGGGATATTACCACAGGCTTTTAATTTCACGGATTTTTTAAAAGAATCTATTGCAACTCCGAAAACAATTCATATCTTGAGCCGAAGTTCGTCTGAGTCGGCGAAAACTCTGCCTTTCATCAAATCGGAATGCAATCAGTGCAGAAGATCCACTGCTGCCTCTGAAAATTTGATGATATAGTCTTTAAAGTTGTCCCGCACTCCGTCCACGGTGTGGACGTAGTTTATGTCTGGCTCCACACCATTATTCTCGGGTAGTTTTTCCATGTCATACTTTCCGTCAGCAGCGAAAGCTGCAAAGAGTCCTCGGGTTAACCTGAGCTCAGCGCGCGAGTGAGGAAGATTCACAACAGGTTCCACATTACCTCCAAGACCCATTGTGCGTTGACCGAAAATTTTTGCGCGATTGTTGGACTTCATAAGCAAGGGCACAATATCACCGCAGCTTCCGGCAAGTTCGTCTGTCAACATGAGTACGGGTCCATTAAAAGTTGTGTCAGCAGGCTGAATAAAATCAAAGCCCCCAAGCGACACGGGCTGGACCGTCAAACGTTGGCCCGCATCGATTGCCTGATCCACCAATTGATAGGCAAATTTTAAAAAGTCTAATTTTGCTCCTTGCTCAGCAGCGCCTTCATCGCCCTCTTTGGCTTCTGCTTCTTCAATACTACTGCCAAGATCTGCTAGCCAACCACGGTCAGCATTCAGGAAATTAACCAGTCCGCGCATGGATCCATTTGCAAAAAGGGACACAAAGTCGGCAGCGTAACTGAGTGCGCCCCCTGGATTATGAGTTTGGTCCACGATCATCACATCAACAATCGAGCCCCATTCCTCGATCAGGGCCTTGTACCAAGCAATCCGGCTTTTCGCGCTTTTTACCGAATAAGTGGAAATACGAGTCAGCAAAATGATGGCCGAGCCCTTTTCTGTTTTGAATCTATAGATCGAGGCAAACATACCTTTAACAAATTTGGGATCTTCCAGTCCGTGCTTTTTTAGAAGCTCCGAGTTGGGCGTGATGGATGTCATTTTAAAATCACTGATTGTAGCTGGGTTGATAAAAAATGGTTTTTCAGTACCCATTTTCATAAAGCCCATCTCTATTGTTCCTCCGCTGAGCCGGATCGAAAAATCTCGGTAAGCTGCTCCGTGGATCGTTTCATAGTTGATCATTTTGGGTGATTTAGTAACTTTCCACTTTAAACTTCGCTCAATGAGGTCCCCACTTTTCTTTTTAATTTTAATGACGACTCGATCTGATGTTGGTTTGAGCTCGGTCATGAGCATGGGGCGTTTCAGCGCGTACACGACTCTATGAAGATCCGAAAGTTCATTCCCGAATGTGCCGTATTTGGCCGCGATCTTCTGGTATTCCGCAGGACTTTTTCCATCAATTTCGAGCACTTCATCCAGGGGCTCGATACCCTGATCTTTTCTCAGTGTTTCATCTGTCAAACTGCGAATCAGTGTCTTTCCTTCGACGGGCATTAATAAAATTCCAACGCTGTATTCAGAATCGTCGGCGCCTTGACCGATGGGCTTACTCAAAGAGACATGTCCATCTTGAAGTCTTGTAAGGAATTGATTCATCAGTCCTGTAGCCTCGGACTCGTTTTTTGAATCCTTGACCTTTGCTCGGTACTCTTCGATAGCCTCTTCAATTTTGAATCCATATTTTTTTTCTTTATAGGCGTAGGGTCCATACATCTTCTTAATAGCCGTGGTCATAGCATCAAAATCTTCTAAGCGTTCAGACTCAGTCAATGGCATCAGTGCTAAAGTCTTCGAAGAATCCTCGCCCAGGAGGCTCTGCTGAGATTCAGTGGCACGATTGCAGCTTAAAGCCACTGAGCCCACGCAAAGAATCATCCAAAACTTTGACAGCATCTGAACCTCCGTGCGGGTGCGAGGATACAAATTTGAGACCAGCTCATGCGGTGCCTGCTTGAGATATTTGGCGAGGCTCTGACCTGGCTTTGTGCACAAGGCGCCAAAAAGGGGCCACTCTTCAACCCTCTCTATCCCCTCTCTATCAATCAGTGGGGTGTGGGTATATGCCAGAACCATTGGTTGGTATTCAGGTTTCGTGAGTTTATGAAGCCGCACCTTTGTAAGATCTTATTTTTAAAGGATTCTTCATTGGTGTAG
>Ga0247843_1002203_pt1 | contig 36344 bp, 39 predicted proteins | sample LaCruzMarch2017__FD_192420 | JGI IMG/M metagenome (GOLD analysis project Ga0247843, IMG submission 192420) | Freshwater microbial communities from meromictic Lake La Cruz, Castile-La Mancha, Spain - LaCruzMarch2017_8m | ecosystem: Environmental > Aquatic > Freshwater > Lake | place: Spain... | reverse complement strand
CCCGCACGATTGATAAGCTTGTTCTCATGCAGCTCATCAGAATTCTTTTTTTGTCATGATAAAGTTTAAATTGGCCTTAAAATTAAGCCTTTTGAAGAAATATAGCTACCGAAGGTTTTGTTCAACAGAATACTTGCCAAAAGCGGAGATACCACAGTTCAGTGCTAAAATTCCCCGCCTTCAGCAATTTCAAAACCATTAAGTGCAAGCCTAAAGAACAGCACTATGCAAACAGAAGAAGCAAAAATAGAGATTTATGACAAACAAGAAGACTCTATCGCAACAATGTATGTTCAACAAATTTCAGGCAATACGTTTAGAATGATTGATAACGACATTTTCAATTATGAGCTAACGTTGAGAACTGAGTTTGAGACAAGAATAAATAAGGAAGGCAAACACGAGATGGTAAGAATTACAAAGAGGTCTGAATTTGTAACAAGACGCTTTTTTTGACAACTCAGTTTAAAGAATCAGAATATAGATTATTAGGGGATGAAATCATAAAGCACGGTGGCTTTTGGCAAGTTGACTTGGGTGGAATTGCAACCATTAATTTACCAAAGGAATGTGAACCTAACATTGATGAAATATTCAATATTTTTGGCTTCAAACCAACTGAAATAAAGGATTAAATGTAAAAAATGGGAAATAACAACTATTTAGAAAGCGCAATCAAGCAATTTGAGTATTATAAAATGCTCGGAGAGAGGACTTTTGCACAACTGCCCGACGAAAAATCATTTTGGCAATACAACGAAGAAAGCAACAGCATTGCGATGATTGTCAAACACCTTTGGGGCAATATGCTTTCGCGTTGGACAGAGTTTTTGACCACCGACGGAGAAAAGGAATGGAGAAATCGAGACGAAGAATTTGAAAATGATATTACCACCCGACAGGAGCTTTTAGCCAAATGGAACGCCGGTTGGGCGTGCCTGTTGGATGCCCTGCGTTCATTGACGCTCGAAGATTTAACCAAAGAAATTTACATTCGCACTCAAGGACACTCCGTAACCGAAGCCATCAACCGACAGTTGGCTCATTATCCCTATCACATTGGTCAAATCGTATTCATTGGAAAAATGGCGTGCAATGACCAATGGTCGTCACTTTCAGTTGCCAAAGGAACATCGAAGGAATACAACGCCGATAAATTTTCAAAACCCAAGCACAAAGCGCACTTTACCGACGAATTTCTCGACAAAAAGCAAGAATAAATCGTCCCCAAAATCATGTTACTTCAGACCAACAGACTGCTAATCCGAGAAATCACCATCCATGACACGGGACATATTCATGAACTACATTCTTTACCGGAAACCGACGAGTTTAACACCTTAGGAATTCCGGATTCCTTCCAAACCACCGAAAACATTATCAATGAATGGCTGACGAGCCAAACCGTAACTCCCCAAACTTCGTACGTTTTTTACATAGAACTCATAGAAACAAAACAATTTATCGGACTCATTGCTTTAAAGATGGGGAAACCCAAATTTAAAAATGCGGAAGTTTGGTATAAAATCCACGTAAATCACTGGCAGAAAGGCTATACCACCGAGGCATTGCAGCGACTTATCTCCTGGGGATTCAACGAGTTGAACATGCACCGAATTGAGGCCGGTTGTGCGGTGGACAATATCGCTTCGAGCCGAGTGATGGAAAAAGTGGGAATGATGCCCGAAGGAAGAAAAAGAAAAAATTTACCCCTCAAAGGAACATGGAGCGACTCCTTTATCTACGCCATTTTGGACGACGATTTTTACAACTCTGAACATAAACCAACAACATGAATACGTCAAACAACAAGATTTTAATTACGGGCGGTGCGTCGGGCATTGGCTTAGGACTGACCAAACGATTTGTAAAAGAAAACAATTCCGTCATCATTTGCGGGCGACGAGAATCGGTTTTAAACGAAGTAGCGGCTCAATTTCCTTCCGTGATCACCAAGCAGTGTGATTTGTCTTTGGCAGAAGAAAGAGAAGCACTTTTTCATTGGATTTCGGAAGAACACCCTGACTTAAACGTACTGATCAACAACGCAGGGATTCAGCAATGGATGTCGGTTTCGGACGATGATTTTTTTCAACGCGCTAAAGACGAAATCGCCATCAATATCGAAACACCGCTTCATTTGTCTTCGCTTTTTATGAAACTCCCATCGTTGGATACGATTATCAATGTCACCTCCGGTTTGTCGTTTGTTCCGTTGACCAAAGTACCCGTTTATTCAGCCACCAAAGCATTTTTTCATTCCTTCACGCTTTCCCTGCGTCATTTATTGAAAGCCAAAAACATTGAGGTTATTGAATTGATTCCTCCTGCCCTAAACACCGACTTGGGCGGTATAGGCTTACACGACCAAGCCCCGCCGGTGAGTGCTTTTATTGAAGCGGTTTTTGAGCAACTAAAACAGGGCAAATCCGAGATTACGTTTGGTTTCAGCGATGCCATGGCCAAAGCCGGCCCGGAAGATCTACAAAAGGCATTTGCCCGCATGAATCCTTAGAAATTCACGTTTTTATCTTTCTCATCTTTGACAAAGTTTTGAACTTTGTCAAAGATTGAGTCCACCAACAAATCCGTTCAACCCGTTCTATTATCCGTAAACAAATCTATTTGTAACCGTTTGCAAACGGTTGATATTTTGTATATTGCGTCTATATAATCGTTATTGAATATTTTACAACAAAGAACAATGGCATATATAATTTCATGCTCGGGGTCCAAATTATGCTTAGCAAAGATTCCGACGCGACAAAACTCTCTTGAAAACTTAAAAGGATTCCCCGAACTTCATTAAGCACGTGTAGAGCTAATTAAAAAGCTTGGGATAGAATTAAATTGGCAAGCTACATGTCCAGCATATATGCTATATACAGGTAAAGTTTTTGCTCAAATAAATCCAGAAAATTGGCGAAAACCAAAGACAGATATTGTTATTGTATCTGCTTTATTTGGTTTAATTAAGCATTATGAGTTAATCCCTGACTATAATTTAATAATGACGGATAAAATAAATGACACTAAAGAGATTATATCTACCTTTTGGAGAAATAAGAATATTGTAAATCTTATAAACCCTAATGAAGATATTGACCTTCTATTTAATAAATATAGAATGGCTTTTAACGTGAATGGAAATAGTATCGGGGTGACTCCCAATATTAATTGGAATGATAAATATGGTTCTCATAAAGGGAGATGGTTAAACGAACAACTTAATCAGCTATAAGCAATGCAAGAATTGGTATTAAACATCATAAATACTAATCATAATAACCTGTTTGTCTATAACAGGTTGTCTGAAAATTCAGTAAAGCATTTAAAAATACAATCTAATTTAGTACCGAATACTGCTGGCTTATATTTAGTTTTCTGTCGAGAGAATATATGTAAAGCTAACAGTCATTTGAAGTTTGAAATTAATAACATAAATCATACATTATTGTATTTCGGTAAAGCTGGTGGGACGACTCATTCTGGAAAAATTATTACACAAGGATTAAATGGAAGAATTAACAATGTTGTTTCCGATAGTAAGCATAATCTGAAAGATGTAAAAAGAGCAAATTATTGGACTATAGTAATGACAGAATACCAAATTGAAACCTTATACGTGATTTATTACCCTTACCAAGACCCACAATCTCTTGAAAATGTTATTTATAATTTTCTTGATGTAAACAATTTAGTTTATCCTTTAATGAACAAAAAACGTGGCAGATATAACATTCTATAACAGCAGCTTAGTTCTTTTTAAAAAAAAATTCTAAGCCTATTATAACCGGCTATATCAAAGCTATTACAAGGCAAAAATTAAGCTGAATATATCCCCATGAAAGAATGCTTAGAATGCGGCGAAAAAATAATCGGCAGGTCTGACAAGAAATTTTGTTCGGACCTGTGTCGCAATGCGTACAACAACAAACTCAATTCTGATTCCAACAATTTAGTCCGGAACATAAACAATACGCTCCGGAAAAATCGTCGGATTTTGGAAGAGGCCTGTAAAGAAGACAAAGCGAAAATCTCAAAAAATTCGCTGATTCGGAAAGGCTTTGATTTTAGCTTTTTTACCAATATTCGTACCACTCAAAAAGGCGCTACCTACTTTTTTGTGTACGAATACGGCTACTTAGCCCTCGAAAATGACTTTTTCTTAGTCGTAAAAGACCGTAAACCGTAAGAGGAAGGATTTTGGAAATTATTTGCTTCGGATTTATGAAATCATAATTTTCTCTTTGGTGAGCCCTTACTTTTCTTGCCGCGGCGGCGGACCGCTTGCCCAAGAAAAGTATCGCAACGGCGAACCGTCAAAAGAAGGGCAGCCTGTCCAAAGCTTCCGCGCTCAAGCCCAACGCGCACCACGCTGGACAGGCATACCATCGCGCAAGGAAGTTTATATTTATTATTGAAAACAAAAGCCTCTAAATCTACTTCTGTCCATAGCCTTCCTTCAATACACCTTCGGCGGGTTTTTCCTGCGGCGAGAAGGCATCTCGGTGAAAATTGCGGGGTTGGTGCAAAAACCATTTCCAGGCAAAAGCCCCAACGAGCCATTTACGCGGCCATACTTCCTTAAAAAAAGCCCGATAGGCATCAGCCTGCAACGCCATGTTTTCTGCCTTATTATCGTTTGATTCCCACGGCTTTTCTGTCGCAAAATCAACACTTCGGTAGCCAAATTCAGTAAAGAGAATCGGTTTTTGAACTTTTGCCGCAAAATCTTCCAATTCGTCTAAATGCAATTTCCACCCTTTTTGCAAAGTTTCTACCGAGGGGTGTTTTTCGGAAGACAACGGAAAATAAGCATCCACTCCCACATAATCCAAATCAGCCCAAAACGGATTACGCGGATAATGGTTCCAATTGTCGGCGTAGGTCAGCGGCCCGTGATAAATCTCCCGTACCTGCTTGATTAACGCTCGCCAAAAAGGAGCACGTTTCCGGGCAAAATTGTCCATTTCAGTAGCGATGCAAAACAACTCGGCTTTCGTTGAGTCGGCAATACGGGCATTGGCAAGAACATAATCCCCAAAATCTTTCTCAAACGTCAGCCAATCGGCTTCGGTTTTGAGGTCAAAATCGCCCGTATAGCCCCCGCGCCCTACCCAAGCGTGCGGTTTGAGCATCACTTTCAGGCCGCTTTGATGAGCGAGTTCTATCGTTTTGGCAGTACCATCCTTGGTTTCTCCCCACCACATTTTGTTCGTATGAAAATAAAAATGCGGCTCTCCTTCCCGACAAAAACCGTAGGGAACCACCGCTACCCATTCCGCATTGATGTTCAGAATAGGTCTGAAAACGGCCGTATCAATGGGTTGAGAAGGTGCTACCAGATTTACTCCCCGCATTTTTTGACCGCTATACACGGGGGGCGAAGGACGGGTACAAGCGACAGTCAACAGTAGACAAAGTGCAGTTAACAGTTTACAGTTAAAAGTTAGCTGTTTATAATTCATAGCCGGTAATTGACAGGGAGCAAGTATTTTCACGGGACAGGTTGGAGTTTAACAAAAAAAGCCGCCTTTGTGGTGGGCTTACTGTGCAATGAATATACAAAAAGTAAATCAGAATAGCTGTAAAAGTCACTTTATGAGTGCCGCCTGATACCATGGCACTACTGTTGCTTTACTACGAGTCTGAGCGTCATTGCCTGCATACCATAAATAAGCATCCAACACAGGTACATTCGCCTGCTGTTGAAACCACGCTAAATTATCGAAAAATGAAGCATTGATTGTGGCTGCTGATTTGATTTCACCAATTAGTACTCCTCCACTTTTCTCCAACAAAATGTCAATTTCGTGTCCATTACTTTCTTGCCAAAAGTAAAGCTCGCCGGGGTCGTTGCGGTTATGACCTTGTTTAACTAACTCTGCCACGAGCATATTCTCAAACAAATTTCCTCGAAAATGGTGTGTAATCAGTTCTTCTTCCTGTTTAATTCCTAACAGGTAGCAAACCAAACCTACGTCATAAAAGTACAATTTAGGGGATTTGATGAGGCGTTTACTAAAGTTCTTATAATAGGGTGGCAGCATAAACGCCAAATGACTCGTTTCCAAAATACTCAACCACTCACGGGAAGTTGCGGAGGATATTCCTGCATCAGAAGCCAATTTTTGGTAATTCACCGGTTGCCCAACCCGCCCTGCCGCTAACCGAACAAAGGTCCGAAAAAGCGTGAGATTTTGCACGGCCTGAAGCTCTCGAACGTCTCGCTGCACATAAGTTTCAAAATAATTAGCGTAAAAATCCGAAGGATGCAACCCTCGGTCAAAAATAGGCGGATAAAAACCCGTAAACATTGCCCGTTCCGGAGTAGTCGCCAATAAATCAACGGCTTGTAACTCTCCGAATGAAAAGGGAAACAATCGAAAAATAGCAACTCGACCTGCCAAACTTTGCGTAATGCCTTTCATCAATAGAAAATTCTGCGAGCCCGACAGCACATATTGTCCCATCTGTCGAGATTCATCTACGCGCTGTTGTAAATAGTTGAACAACTTTGGAGCGCGTTGTACTTCATCAAAAATGACCTGCCCAGCATAGGTATCCAAAAAGCGGCGGGGGTCTGAAAGAGCAAAATCCAACTCATCGGGATTCTCTAAAGACACGTAGCGGTAATTGGGCAAAAGTTGACGCAGCAGTGTCGTTTTTCCCGATTGCCTCGGGCCGGTAAGCGATAGTATAGGAAATTTAGTAAGAAGCTCCAACAGACGAGAAGCTAAAGTTCTTGTTATCATTTCCTAAACGGTTTTTATGTAAATCTAAGAATAAAAAATGGATTTACATAAAATCATCAATAAAAACGAAAAAGAGACTGCCCTTTTGAGACAGTCTCTTTCTATTGTTTTGTCATTCCGACGATTTATCCAAGATACGTCTTCAACGCTTTGCTGCGTGAGGTATGACGCAAGCGACGAATGGCTTTTTCTTTGATTTGGCGTACACGTTCGCGAGTCAGGTTGAATTTCTCGCCGATTTCTTCGAGGGTCATGGGGTGTTCTCCATTCAATCCGAAGTACAAGGCAATCACATCAGACTCCCGTTGGGTAAGCGTAGAAAGCGCCCGAGCTACTTCTTTACGAAGCGAATCGTTGATCAGCCCTTGGTCGGGCTTTTCTTCCATGTCGTTTTCGAGAACATCCAACAGACTGTTTTCTTCTCCCTGCACAAACGGTGCATCCATCGAAACGTGACGACCTGAAATTTTGAGTGTGTCAACCACTTCGTTAGCAGAAATATCCAATACTTCGGCTAATTCTTCGGGTGACGGCTCACGCTCGAATTTTTGTTCGAGGTCAGAAAACGTTTTTGATATTTTGTTCAACGAACCTACCCGGTTCAATGGCAGGCGCACGATACGAGATTGTTCTGCCAATGCTTGTAAGATGGATTGACGAATCCACCAAACGGCATAAGAAATGAATTTAAAACCACGGGTTTCGTCAAAGCGTTGAGCTGCTTTGATGAGTCCTAAATTTCCTTCATTGATAAGGTCGCCGAGCGAAAGCCCTTGGTTTTGGTATTGTTTAGCAACGGATACCACAAAACGAAGGTTAGCTTTGGTCAATCTTTCCAAGGCTTGTTGATCGCCTTCCCGAATTCGCTGCGCCAAAGTTACTTCCTCGTCGGGTGTTAGCAAGTCCACCTTACCAATTTCCTGCAAATACTTGTCAAGAGATTGGCTTTCACGGTTGGTTATCTGCTTACTGATTTTAAGCTGTCTCATTTATCTTTACTTTGGTGCTTTCTTTGTGTATAACGAAAAAAGCGAATCAAAAGTTGATTGTTATTTTTTATTTAAGTTAAAAAACCTAAAATATACTTATCGGGGTCTTCGACTGTCATCCCGACGGCGATCGCCACCCCTATCTCCGCCACGATCATTACGGTCGCCACGGTCTTCACGAGGCGGTCTTTCTACAAATCCTTCTGGTTTAGGCAACAATACTTTACGTGAAAGTCTAAACTTACCCGTCTTTTTATCGTGCTCAACCAGCTTCACCTGTACCTCTTCACCTACCTGCAAAACACCGTCCATGCTTTCGAGACGTTCCCATGAAATCTCGGAAATGTGCAAAAGTCCATCTTTGCCCGGCATGAATTCAACAAAAGCACCAAAAGGTTGGATTGTCTTTACAATTCCCGGGTAAACGTCTCCCACTTCAGGAATCGCGACGATGCCTTTGATACGTTTTACGGCAATGTTCATGCTGTCTGCGTTTGCAGAGAAGATGCTCACATACCCCATGTTATCGCGCTCTTCAATGGTCACCGTTGCACCGGATACGCGTTGAATTTCCTGAACCACTTTACCACCTGGCCCGATTACGCCACCAATTTGGTCTTGCGCAATCTGAATCACTACCGCACGCGGTGCCTGAGGTTTGAGTTCTTCCCTTACTTCGGTAATGGCTTTCTTCATTTCCCCCAAAATATGCAAACGACCCCGACGCGCCTGATCCAAGGCTTCAGCCAGCACTTCGTACGAAAGTCCATTTACTTTAAGGTCCATTTGGCAAGCGGTAATTCCTTTTTCGGTACCAGTTACCTTAAAATCCATGTCACCCAAGTGATCTTCATCCCCTAAGATGTCAGACAATACGGCGTATTTTCCTGCCTCGTCAGTAATCAATCCCATCGCAATGCCTGCAACGGGCGCTTTGATCTTAATCCCTGCATCCATCAGTGCCAATGTACCTGCGCACACCGTAGCCATGGAAGAGGAACCGTTTGATTCCAAAATATCCGATACAATACGAATTGTGTAAGGGTTTTCGTCATCGGGAGGCAACACTTTTTTCAAAGAACGGTGCGCCAAATTCCCGTGTCCTACTTCACGACGACCAACTCCACGATTCGGTTTTACCTCACCCGTCGAGAAGCCGGGGAAGTTATAGTGCAACATGAAGCGACTATACCCATAATACATGGTAGTATCAATGATTTGTTCGTCCATCTTCGTTCCCAACGTCACCGTAGTGAGTGATTGAGTTTCACCACGGGTAAACAAAGCCGAGCCGTGCGGTGCAGGTAAGAAATCTACCTCGCACATGATCGGACGAATTTGGTCAAGAGCACGTCCGTCCAAGCGGCTACGCTCATCCAATACTAAACGACGCGATGCTTCCCACTCAAAATCGTGGTAGTAACGCTTGATAAGCCCTACTTTTGCGTCGTAGGTATCTGGGTTTGCTGCTTTATATTCCGCCAAAAATTCGGTAATTACCGCCTTAAAGCCATCTTTACGAACTTGCTTGTTGGCGCTGCCTACCCGCGCTACGGCGTAAATTTTATCGTAGCAAGCTTCGCGTACCTGCTGACGAAGTTCTTCGTCGTGTACAATGTATTCAAAAGCACGTTTTTCAGTTTTGCCTGCTTCTGCTTCAAATTCTTTTTGAGCTGCACACTGCAATTTAATGACTTCGTGCGCCAGTTTAATGGCCTCAATCATCTCTTCTTCAGAGGCTTCGCTCATTTCACCTTCCACCATGCAAATGTCTTTTTCAGACGCCGCAACGATGAGGTCAAGTGTAGCTAATTTGAGTTGTGAAGTGGGAGGATTGATGATGTATTCACCGTTGATTTTAGCTACCCGAACTTCAGAAATGGGTCCGTTGAAAGGGATATCCGTAATCATCAATGCCGATGAAGCTGCCAAAGCCGCTAATGCATCCGGCAAGACTTCAGCATCTGCCGAAATCAAAAATACGTTTACTTGAGTATCCGCGTAAAAATCGTCGGGAAACATGGGGCGTAAAGCACGGTCAACCAAACGGCTCACCAGTACTTCGTGGTCAGAAAGCCGCCCTTCGCGTTTCTGAAAGCTTCCGGGAATACGTCCGGCAGAAGCAAATTTTTCTTGGTAATCAACCGAAAGTGGCAAAAAATCAGTGCCAGGTCTTGCTTCGGGATTAGAAACAACCGTTGCCAACAACATGGTGTTACCCATACGCACTACTACTGCGCCGTTGGCTTGTCTGGCTAATTTGCCTGTTTCGATTGTAATGATACGACCATCGGGGAGGGTGATGGTTTTCGTGATGATGTTAAACATGAAAGAAGAATTAAAAAACCGCTTTGTACCTGCTCTTCCGCTAATGACACAGGCTCTTTTTATAAAACCGCAAAAAAAAATAATTTACTTACTGAGAGAAGAAAAATGACAAACAGGGAATCCCAAGACTTGGAATTCCCTGTTTAAGTATCGCTTTACTTTCTGATATTCAGTTCCGCGATGATGGCACGATAACGACTGATATCATTCTTTTGGAGATAATTCAGCAATCTTCTGCGCTTTCCTACCAGTTTCAAAAGACCAAGACGAGTAGCACTGTCATGTTTGTGCAACTTCAAGTGCTCGGTTAGGTAGTTGATACGGTGGGTAAATAAAGCGATTTGTGATTCAGATGAACCGGTATCGCTTTCCGACTTGCCATATTTTTTGAACAAGTCTTTTTTTACTTCCGATGTTAAATACATGATTGTAACCTCAGATTAAAATGTGAAAGATATAATTGAAAAACGGCTGCAAAAGTACGACTTTTTTTCTGCAAAAGCTACTCATACTTGGTCAAAAAATTAGATTTTTCTACTTTTCACCGCACTTTAAAGCAAATTTATTTTGATTTTCGGTCATTGAAGAGACGTTGGCCTTAAATTCAGGGACAGCAGCTTCAGTACAACGTTCTTTTAGGATTCAAACTAAGTCCGTTAAAAATGGCAGACAGGCATAAATTCGACTATTTCTCCAAACCTTTTTTCAGCATAGTTCGTTGTGTTTATGTTCTGTTATTCTGTAAATAAGGTGTTTTAACATTTCATGGGTGATTGACGGAAACACTGAATGAGACCTATAACGAATAACAGTTCAACTGATAACAGATAATTCATTGACTAATGGAAAAAATCGAGAAAATCCGAAAAACATACGTCGAATACGTCCTCGACAATGGCAAAGCTCCTGCCTCTTTCTACTCTTTTGCCAAAAAACTCAAAATGGCTGAGGCAGAATTGTACGAGTTTTATACCTCGTTTGAGGCCATAGAAATGGATTTATGGGTATCATTTTTCCAACAGGCACGCACGACTGCCGAAAATGACCCAACTTACTTAGGTTACTCGGTTCGCGAAAAGCTGCTGGCGTTTTATTACACTTGGGCAGAAGTTTTGAAATCCAACCGCAGTTTTGTGACGTACAGTTACCGCAAATTACCCCAACCGATAGCTGCCAAAAATCCACAGGAAATCCGCCCTTTCAAAGAGGCATTTCTCACATTTGCCCACGATTTATTGTATGAAGGCCGGGAAAGTCAGGAAATCATTCCGCGTCCTTATGTATCTAATCGTTATCCGGATGCTCTTTGGATCAACACACTGTACATTCTGGATTTTTGGGTAAAAGACACCAGTCGCAATTTTGAATTGACCGACACAGCCATCGAAAAAACAGTCAACACAGGCTTCGACCTTATGGGTCGATCAATCGTAGATACCGTGTTTGACTTAGCAAAATTTGTGTATCAAAATAAATAAGTAGTGAGTAACAGGTATAGAGTATTGAGAAAGGATTACTGCTCACTACTCTATACTGATTACTCCATACTTTACGTCTGATAAATGAAATCTCAAGATAAAATCCCCACCTCCAAAGTAGCCCGCGCTACTCAGTTTTTGAAAACAGGTGCCAAAATTGGCGGTAATTACCTGAAATACAACGTCAAAAAGATCATTGACCCCAGCACAACGCGCGACGAGCTTCACCAAGACAACGCCACGGATGTGTATGAGTCATTGAGTGAATTGAAAGGTTCGGCACTCAAAGTTGCTCAAATGTTGAGCATGGACCGAAGCGTATTGCCCCGTGCTTACGTGGACAAATTTCAAATGTCTCAATATTCGGCCCCGCCGTTATCCGGGCCATTGGTAGTGAAGACGTTTCGGGGGTATTTCGGCAAAGCACCGCACGAATTATACGACAAATTTGACATCAATGCGGCTAATGCGGCTTCTATCGGACAAGTGCACGAAGCGTGGAAAGACGGAAAACACTTGGCCGTAAAAGTGCAATACCCCGGCGTAGCTGAAAGTATCAGTTCGGACCTCAAAATGGTAAAACCCATGGCCGTAACGCTGTTTGGACTCAACGAAAAAGACGTAGAACGCTACACCGAAGAAGTGGAAACCAAACTTCTGGAAGAAACCGATTATGACCTTGAACTGCGTCGTTCGATTGAAATCTCAGAGGCTTGCAAGCACATCGAAGACCTGATTTTTCCAAAATACTACCCGGAGCTTTCTTCCAAACGTATTCTAACTATGGATTGGTTGGAAGGAATGCACTTAAAGGATTTTTTACTCACCAATCCTTCGCAGGAGGTTCGTAATCAAATCGGGCAATTGCTTTGGGATTTTTATGACCACCAAGTGCATCACCTGCGCCAAGTTCATGCCGACCCGCACCCGGGCAATTTCCTGATGCGCAGCGATGGAACAATGGGAGTAATTGATTTTGGCTGTGTGAAAGTCATTCCCGATTATTTCTACGAAAATTATTTTACACTCATCAATCCCGATACGATTGACGACGAAGCTTTGATTGAAAAGATTTTCTATAACCTGGAATTCTTAGTGAAAGAAGATGCCCCGCGCGAAAAAGCCCTCTTTTCTGATTTATTCAGACAGATGATTCTGATGCTTGGAAAACCGTTTGCCGTAGATGAATTTGATTTTGGTGACCATACCTACTTTGACTCGGTCTATGCCTTTGCGGATAAATTGGCCAAAGTCGAAGAAATTCGAAATTCAAAAGTAGCACGCGGTTCTAAAGATGGTCTTTACATCAACCGTACTTATTTCGGCTTGTATTCTATCCTTAACGAACTGGGTGCGAAGGTTCACACGACCCGTCCGGATTGGTTACGGAGTCGGAAAGTCCTGCAATCAGCTTAGTTTCTGAAAAGTTTCCGTGAGTACACGGGCAATAGCGAACAAATAAAAATCTCGGTGTGCAGAAAGGAGAAAACAATTCCCTGCATACCGAGATTTTATTTTTTGTTTAATAGCTTCTCTTAATAGAATCTACTGGAGGAGGATTCTCGCGCGGCGGGTTGCGATGTGGTGGCGGGCCTCCGCGTGGCGGTCCATCAGGTGGAGGCATTCCCCTTCTCGGCGGCGGTCCATCAAAAGGCTGCGGTCCATCGTGGGGGGGGCCGTTATGCGGTGGCGGACCGTCATGAGTAGGTCTTTGTTCTGGGGGAAAGTCTCCCTGTCGATGAGAATCAGGATGTTGCCGAGTTCTTTGTGACTGCAAATTCCCTTTTGGTTCGGAGCCTTCCTGCGGCAGGCGTTCCTGTGACGGTCCGCTATGTTGAGGTGGACCTGCTCCTCGCGGTGGTCTTCCCCTGCCTTCTGCACTGGCGGCCAAGCGTTCTAACATTTCGTCAATGACTTCATCGAATTTTTGCTGCTGTGCAGGAGTACATAGTTGACGTACTTCTCTAAAATGTTGAAAGGTAATTTTGTCAACCCGCGCCATTTTTTTAGCAATATCAGCAGTTACTCTTTCAACATCAGATTCGGACATTGGTTTTCCCAATTGCTCAAAAAACTGCCTTTTCATCTGTCTGACACTATCTCGAATGGCTTGGGTTTTCTTGTGATGGTCCTCTCTCAGTAAACGGAATTGCTCTTTTTGTTCTTTAGTAAAATTCAACTTCTTTTCTATAAAACTCGCGGGATTCCCTCCTTCACGAGGGCGATTTTGGGGTGAAAACCAAATCCAACCCAGCAACCCGAGGTTGAACACTAACAACCCCAAAATCACAAGCCATACGTATCGGTTTTGGAAGAAATTGTTCATAATCTTGATTAATTTGTATCTAAGCTGCTGACGGAATTCAATCCATACTCATTGGCAAAACTGTCTACAGTAGATGTATTTTTAGTGGGGGTGTGGGTAAGCGTGTAAATCGTCGCAAAATTCAGTAATAAAACCAACCCCAGTGCTGCATACACATAGATTGGTCGCCATTGCCATCCCGTTTTTTTTACAAACTTTTGTTCCATCCGAGCCTGTAGACGGGTATAAAAAAATGGATTCGGCTCGGCCGGTTGGATGCCTTCCAGCGATTGAAGCGTCCGTTCAATCGCTTCCTCATTGTTGTAGTGCTTTTCCATAGTCTCTTCGTTTTTATGGTTTTATGATTGCCGATGCTGTTATTTCAATTGACTTCTTTTGCGTAATAGTCTTTTAACAAGGTCCTTAAATTGGATTTGGCTCTAAACAAAAGAGATTCAACTGACGACAGAGACAACTGCATCACTTCCGTAATTTCATGATAGCTCAGTCCTTCGACATGATGGAGCGTAAAGGCTATTTTCTGATTATCAGCGAGTTTTCCAATGGCTTTGAACAAAATCGTGCTCCTTTCTCTGTTTTCGAGTACAACACCGGGATGAACAAAATCAACAGGGTGATGTATTACTTCGTCATTTTCCCCAAATAAACTGCTCAAAAAACCTCCCCATCGTTTTTGCGTTTTTCTCTTCCTATACGCTTCCAAGGCTTTAGTGGTTGCAATTCGATACACCCAAGAACTGACTTTGGCATCGCCTCTAAACTTCTCAATGGATTCATACACCTCCATAAATACCTCCTGCGCCACATCCTCAGCCTCTTCAGGATTCTGAACAATGGCCAATACGGTGTTATATACCTTAGTTTGATAGGTATTAACTAAATACTTAAACGCCGATTCTTGGCGTGCCTGTAAGCCTTGAAGAAGCTGCTTTTCTTCCAAACGGTTTCCGATTTAAAGGTTTAGATGTAAGTCCTGAAAAAAACTTGCGGCAAAAGAAGAAAAAATAAAAATTAATGTCGCAGGCACTCAAAAATGGGATAAGGTTCTCCTACCAAAGATAGTAATCCTAACTCCCCTACCGTACGAAAGATGGTAACAGAGGCCACATTCGTTGTAGCCAGATATTCTAAAACGCCATTCAACCATGTAGCTCCGAATTCTGTTTTTTGACGACCGTCAGCCTGTCTATCAATGGGTACTGAAAAATTCGCAGCATTGGTTGCGTAAGGGTTAGCGCGTTGGCGAAGAGTAATAAAAGATACGTGAACGGGTTTTTGGTACAATTTTTCGGCACTTTCCACTTGATAACGCAGTGTTTCCGTATTTTCAATGAGCGACAAATCGTCGAAGGCGTGTACTTGCGGATGATAGGAGAAAGTGATAAAATCGGTGTCCCCTGCCTCAAAACGATTACGATTGAGTTCGGTAAAATTATAGTTGGTCCCTATGCCGATTTTTACATTCGGAAGTTGGGATTTCAAATGAGGAATTTGATCGATCAATTCCTGCGGAGTGGTCAAACTATGGTTTGAAAACAAAAGCAGGTTGACTATTCTGAATCTATTTTGCTGACATACCCCTATAAAATCGGCCAGTTGTTTTTCATATTCATTGTCTAACGACAACGCAATTTCTAATGGCAGATTCAGCAAAGCTGCATTTTCACAATGATTGGAGAAATCTGTAATCCAATTGTCTAAAGAAGGATTTAAGTCGATTCGGTAATGGCTCAAATTCAATGATTTCAGCAAATCTATGGCCTTTTCAGGCAGGGTTTCAGTTTCTACGGATGCGGCAATGCCCAACGCAAACGACTTTGGCTCTTTACTTTCAACCTTCCCTTTATCAGAAATAAGAGTCGTTGCGGAAGCAGAAAGCACACTCAACATAACCCGCTGCCAAACGCTATCTCCTTTATAAAGTTGAACGGGAAACGGTAGCGACAAAGGCGTGCAAAACGTTTTGTAAGAGGCATCGCCCCAGTTACGCTGGTCTTCCGTTTGAAAAATATCTCCCTCAAAATCAAGCTGATACACTCCCCCGCTGGCTGTCTGCCAGCGCATTGCACGGATATTCAGGAAAGGATCATTGGCAGCAATATATCGAGGAAAGTATGTTTCCGTGTCGGAGTCGGCATCGTGAATGATGGTTATGGGTTGCGTAGCGACTCCTTCTATGGGATGAAGAATACAAAAACCGGCTCGATTTCGGCGAACGTCCTGCACTGCTTTTCCCTGAATTTCGAACGTTATTTTTCCATCTCTGTCCCCCGTAATCTTTACTCTCCACTCAAAAATCGCTTCCGCGCCGTCGTGGTTTGTATCCTCACCAAACACCTCCTGATGCTCAATTATATTCAAACAAGTATAGGAAATAGAAAAATGATTTTCGTAACTCTCAATTACTTCATTTTCAATTCTCCGATCAAGCGTCCCCCAATTATGGTCGCGCAGGGCAAAATAAATCATCCGAATTATTTCCGTATCGTTTTGTTTTATTTGACGTAGAAAGCCTTTTTCGTAGAAGATATGTAGGGAGCCTGCTTGTAAATACATAGCAATTATTTATCTTAAATTAACATTTTAATTATCAAAAAATTGCCATTTTAGGTTAAAATAGCCTATAATTTTTTCAAGAACTTACTGTACTCACTCAACAACTTTTACCCTTTATTGGCATTTCTATTTTCAAAAATTGCACTATTCCAATTCACTATTTGGCCAATGATTATATTATTCCGAACTTTGCACTACATTCATCAACTTAAATAAGACCATGAACACGATTAAATTTGAATATATAACAGCTAATTTTAAAGTTATTTCTGGAAAAAACCTTTTCCGACGTTTTGTCGCCTTTATACTTCATCATCAAACCGCCTTTGAAACCATTGCCCGCACGGGACAGCCCTTCGGAGGAAAGGTATTTTAACTCTTTTCTTCCCAGACTTGAGACAGGTTCACAATGACTTCGACGGCTTTTAGCATGTCTTGAACCGACACCCATTCAAGTTTGGAATGAAAGGCGTGTTCCCCGGCGAAAATATTAGGACACGGCAATCCCATAAACGATAAACGGGAACCATCGGTGCCGCCCCGAATACTGCGGCGCAAAGGCGTTAATCCGCTACGTTGGATAGCCTCCATAGCATATTCGCTTACCCGAGGAAATTGGATAAGTACTTCTTTCATGTTTCGATACTGCTCAATTACCTCAAAATCAGCGCGTGAATTAGGGTGATTTTCGAGGACCTTATTCAAAATGCTTCGTAAATAATCCTCTTTTTTGTGCAAACCAGATTCTGAGAAATCACGAATAATGAATCCAAGCGTCACTTTTTCCAAAATCCCTTCAATGCTTGTAGGGTGAATAAACCCTTCCATCTCTTCGGTGGTTTCGGGCGAAAGTGAGTCTTTGGGTAAGGCAGCCACTACATCGGCGGCAATTTTAATGGCATTTTCGAGTTTCCCTTTGGCAAAACCCGGATGCGTGCTTACGCCGTAAATCGTGATTTTGACGCCATCAGCACTGAATGTTTCGTCTTCGAGAGTTCCCAGGCTCTCGCCGTCAATGGTATAACCAAAATCAGCGCCTAATTTTTCCAAGTCCACTTTGGCCGTTCCTCGTCCGATTTCTTCGTCAGGAGTAAAAAGGATTTTGATGGTTCCGTGTTTGATTTCAGAATGATTTATCAAATAATACACAGCATCCATGATTTCGGCCACGCCGGCTTTATTATCGGCTCCCAACAGAGTCGTCCCGCTTGCCGTTACGATGTCATTACCGATTTTAGCCTGTAAATCAGAATGTTCGCTTACGCTTAACACCTGCGAAGTATCTTCGGGCAAAACAATGTCAGAGCCGTCCCAATTGGTGTGCACTATCGGTTTTACTCCTTTTCCCGAACAATCAGGCGATGTATCCACGTGGGAACAAAAGCAGATGACGGGCACATTCAACTTATTGGTATTGGCCGGAAGGGTCGCATATACGTAGCCATGCTCATCCAAATGCGCATTCATAACCCCCATTTCAAAAAGTTCAGTCACCAATAATCGACTCAAATCTTTCTGCTTTTCGGTAGAAGGCTGCGTGGTCGAATTGGGATCCGATTGTGTATCAATTTGAACATAGCGTAGAAAGCGGTCAAGAACAGTAGTCGAAGCAAGTGACATAAACAAGGATAAGTTAGTGAATAAAAAAACCGTTCAGCAAGATGCTAAACGGTTCCCAATTTACCAAACCTCAAACGTCATTGAGTGAATGGACAAAAATCTCTATAACGTTATTTTGCTGAAATAGGCTCTTTTTTATAGCGTAACAGAGTAAAGGTATATATCTTTGCTATAGATAAGTAATTGCTATACCAAAGTATACCACTATACTTTGGTATAGCAACAAACTTCATCCACAACAAATTATGCCAGCAAAACACGAAAGAAACAAATGCGCAGAGCATGCCTTACCCATTCAGGATTGTTTGGATGTAATCAGCGGCAAATGGAAATTGCCCATTCTCGGTTCATTAATGGAAGGAAAAAAACGCTTTAAGGAACTGGAAAGAGCCATTCCCCACATCACCCCACGGATGTTATCCAAGGAACTGAGAGCCTTGGAAATGAACCAATTAGTAAAGCGAACGGTCTATGACACGGTAATGGTTGAATATGAAATGGCTCCGTATGGGCATTCATTACGAAAAGTGCTCAATGAAATGAATGAATGGGGCACTCAGCACCGAAAGCGTATTATGACTACAGAACCAATTGTAGAGGAGGTTGCAGAAATGGTAGAAAGCTGCGTTTAGCTTTTAATGACTGGAAACGACATGAGCCGACAAACTACTTTGCCGGCTCATGGGCAAGTACCTTTGAATTTTATTTTACTTTTTTCAAATCTTTCAGGCTAACCGTTCCGCCCGGATAGGTGAAATTCAGATTTTTGAGGCTGTTGCTTTGCAACTGCTGCGCACCCGACACCATGCCGCCCGACTGCCACTGCCCCATTCCGCCTAATTCTCTGATATTGAACTGAACCTGTCGCCCACCGGAAACTTTGAGGCCTTCTAACAAGGTGCGTACGGTTTCTTCACTTACCTGATATTTTGAAGCAATTTCTTTGATCTTTTTCATTTTTAATGATTTTGTTCATTACCTTAAAATTCATCTAAAACCCTACAAATGGCATCTTAGATAAATAGTTCGATAAAAAACCATGCCACTATAGCGCTTTCATCAAATCCCAATCGCCAATCGCTTTCAGGTATAGAAAGTCTAATAAGATGCCGTTGACGTTGTTAATAAGACGATGTCCTTCCACAAAAGGCAATACGCAGGTAATGATACGCTCATGCTCGGAGGCTTCCCCCATAAAACGCTCATCGTACGATTTGATTTTCTCTATAGGTAGTTCAATTTCACAATAAAAATAATACATGGTCTCATCGCTTGTACCCGTAGAAGGATAGGTTGGAAAGTCCAGCAGCTGAGTTAATTGACTTTTCTCCAACTGAATACCCGTTTCTTCCCACACTTCTTTGGCCGCCACTTTGTACGCATCCGACTCGCTGTCCAACATACCAGCAGGGTGTTCGTAAGTCATAGAACCGTCGCAAATACGACGTTGTTTCACCAATAAAAGGTATTTTTCTTTGGTTACTTCATCAATCAAACACACCAATACACACAACACCTCTCCTTTTATAAAACAGATGGGGGGCATTTTATCGCCTTCCGGCGTAGTGGCATCCAACATCAACAGCGAAAAAAGTGCCTCTCCATGGCTGTTATGACGGGTATATTTTTCATCAATTGCATGAATTTCGAGGCCATTTCCTAACAAACGACGTTTCCAAAGGTTAAATTTGTGGGAGTCAAATATGCTTTCTTTCATTTTCCAATTTTTATCGCAAAATACACAAAGAAGACATAAATGCCCTAATTTTTCGCCCATTTGCCTATCCTTTCATTCTCAATATGGAGCTTACCATCAGTACCCCAGCTATTTTATTTTCAACGGTTTCGTTGATGATGATTGCCTTCACCAACCGCTACCTGGCCATTGCCAGTTTAATTCGGGAATTGCACGATAAATTTCGCCAAAGCCCTGATTCTAACTACGTAGATCAGATCAAACATCTACACCGACGGGTGCATATCATTCGAAATATTCAGTTTATCATCGTGTCGAGCCTGCTGTTGAGCGCGGTTTCGATGCTTTTCATCTATTTACAGTATCAATATGCCGCGCAAGTGTTATTTTTCATCGCTTTATTGTTACAAATACTCGCGTTAAGCTTATCCATCTGGGAAATTTCCCTTTCCATCCATGCCCTTAAAATTGAACTCAGCGATATGGAAGAACAACTCGGGAAAGGCTCCGGCTTTTTTGGGCGCTTCAAAGTAGAAGAGTAAAAGTAAGCAAATCAACCACTTCAAAACAACTAAATCTAAATGAGAAACCGATTACTGTACGTACTGTGCCTAAGCGGATTAACTGCTTTTGCCCAAGACAACACGGGCTACCAAACCCCTCCCAAGCCCTTAGCCGATTTAGTAACGGCCCCTCCTACTCCCACGGTCAGCGTGGACAGCAAAGGTCAATGGATGCTGATTTCGGAAAGAAACACGGCAACTACTACCATTGCCGAACTTTCTCAACCCGAACTTCGAATTGCCGGCTTGCGAATTAATCCCGCCACCAACGGTCCGAGTCGTGCGGTGTTTGTGAACAATCTTAAATTACGTCAGGTATCGGCCAATGCCGCTGATGTACAGATAACGGGTTTGCCTTCCAATCCGCAACTTTCCTTCATTCAATGGTCGCCAGACGACAGCAAAATTGCATTTACCAACACAACCGACACGAAGATTGAACTATACGTAGCCGATGTGGCCACTACGGTTGCCAAAAAAGTAAGCGATGTAGCGCTGAACGCCTCCTTGGGAGTTCCCTACCAGTGGGTTTCCGACAGTAAATCATTCATCGTTAGAGGAATCCCTGCCGAACGAGGCCCCGCCCCCGAAATAAGCCGCGTGCCTTCAGGTCCCACGGTTCAGGAAAACTTAGGTACTAAAGCACAGGCTGCCACTTACCAGGACTTGCTCAAAAGCCCTTCGGATGAAAAGCAATTTGAATATTATGCAACGGCACAAACGATGAAAATCGGATTGGACGGCGTTGTCCAAAAAATTGGAACAATGGGGCTTATCGCTACCACCGCTCCTTCGCCCGATGGCCGTTTTGTGTTTATCGAATCCATCCACCGCCCGTTTTCCTACTTAGTGACCGTCAATCGTTTCCCTGCTAAAATGGATATTTTTGACGCTGCCGGTTCGTTGATAAAAACCCTGACAGACGTTCCTTTGCAGGAAAACGTACCTTGGGGACAGGACGCAGCTCCTTCAGGACAGCGCAACCACAATTGGCGTAATGATGTACCTGCTACCTTGTATTGGGTAGAAGCCAAAGACGGCGGTGATCCTAAAAAGAAAGTTGCCGTTCGTGACGTAGTTTATACCTTAGATGCTCCTTTCAGCAGTGAAGCCAAAGAAATCTATTCAGCGGCCAACCGTTTTGGAGGCGTAACGTGGGGAAATGACCAAACTGCTTTATTTTCAGAACGTTGGAACGCTACCCGCAAAATCATTACCAAACTAGTAAATCCAAGCAGCCCTGCGAATCCTGTCGTCTTGTTTGACCGTTCGTCGGAAGACCGTTATAACAACCCGGGTACTCCCGAATTAAAGAAAAATGCGTACGGCGAATACGTATTGGACATTACACCTACCAACGAAATCTATCTGACCGGTCAGGGTGCTTCACCCGAAGGCGACCGCCCTTTTGTAGATTTATTTAGCCTTACTACCAAACAGGCCAAGCGCCTGTTTCGCTCGGAAGCTCCGTTTTTTGAGCGCCCCATCAGTATTTTGAACGCCGAAAAAGGATTGATTCTGACCTCTCGCGAATCGCAGGAAGAGCAACCGAACTATTTCATCCGTAATCTGAAACCTGCTCCTAAGAAAGGCAAAAAAGCCGCTGAACCGGCCTTGACTCAAGTTACCTTTTTCCCGCATCCATATCCCCAATTCAAAGGAATTCAAAAGCAACAGTTGCGCTACAAACGTCCCGATGGAGTGGATTTGACCGCCATGTTGTTGTTGCCTCCCGGCTATAAAAAAGAAGACGGACCGCTGCCTACCTTTTTGTGGGCATATCCGGCCGAGTTTAAAAATGCTGCCGCTGCCGGACAGGTTAACGGCTCACCTTATCAGTTCAACCGCATCAGCTACTGGACTGGAGCCGCTTTTGTAACCATGGGTTATGCCGTATTGGAAAATGCCTCTATCCCCATCGTTGGCGAAGGCGATAAAGAACCCAACGATACTTACGTTGAGCAGTTGGTTGCCAGTGCTAAAGCGGCCATTGACGAAGGGGTACGTCTTGGTGTAGTGGATGCAAATCGCGTAGGCGTAGGTGGCCACTCCTACGGAGCATTTATGACTGCCAACTTATTGTCCCACAGCAATCTATTCAAAGCAGGAATTGCCCGTTCAGGCGCGTACAACCGTACATTAACGCCGTTTGGATTCCAAAATGAGCAACGTACCTACTGGCAGGCACCGGATGTTTATAATAAAATGTCACCGTTCATGAACGTGGATAAAGTCAAAACGCCACTGCTTATGACCCACGGCGAAGCTGATAACAACACCGGCACATTTCCTATTCAATCGGAACGTTACTACAATGCCCTCAAAGGCATGGGTGCCACGGCTAAATTGGTATTTTTACCGTACGAAAGCCACGGATACACCGCCAAAGAATCCCTTTTACACATGTTGTACGAGATGAACGGCTGGTTAGACAAATACGTTAAAAATGCCCCTGCTACTCCTCCTGCTACTAAAACAGGTAAAATGTCAGGAGAAAAATAAAACTCCATTTGTCTTTCCTTAGGAATCTGGTACTTCAAAAAACAGCCGATTGAGAACAGTCGGCTGTTTTTTTGTGACTTAGTTTTACATAGTTTGAATGAATTACTCTATCAAAATTGTTATTTTTGAAAAAAACATCTTTTGATATGGAAGCAGCAATAGCCCTCCCTCTTTCAGCCTACGAAATTGAACGTCGCAAACCCATGCCGAGTAAAAATCACGGAATTATTCAGACCAATATTACCGGTCTTCTATATGCTGATTACCGAAAGAAGTTTCGCATCATTACTGAACTTAGAATAGAGATTGAAGGAGACGATTATACTCCTGATATTTGTATTTATCCGTTAATGAATTTTGATAGCTTACATGATGAAATTCGCGTAAAGCAACTGCCGCTGACTGCCATTGAAATCCTGTCGCCCACCCAAGGGACAGAAGATTTATTGGAAAAGTTTGAAGTATATTTCAAAGCAGGAATACAATCATGTTGGTTTGTACAGCCCGCCATGAGCACCATTTTTCTGCTGACACCGGACAAAAAAATTAAGGTTTTTCACGATGAAATCCTGGCAGATCCTACCAATGACGTCAGTATAGATTTACTGGAAGTATTTCAATAATATGAGTCTAAGTTATTTTTCAGCCGATTGGAAACAGTTGGCTGTTTTTTTGCCAAAAATCCAATCAAAGGAACTGACAACCTCTAAAAAGCAGTTACCTTTTCATTCACTACTTTATCTCTAAAATGACTGCATTAGACATTGTAAACCGGTATTACGCTTATTTCAATCAAAAAAATTGGGAAGGAATGTTGAGCCTGTTGCATTCCGAAGTACGCCACGAACCCAACCAAGGCGATGTCAGAATCGGCAATGAAAAGTTTACCGAATTCATGCAAAAAATGGACGAAGCCTACGAAGAAATATTAACCGAACTGGTTTTCTTTACTTCCTCTGACGACACGCGCATCGCGGCTGAGTTTGTGGTAAACGGCGTTTATAAACAGGCAGAAGAAGGTCTTCCTCCTGCCCACGACCAAACGTACATTTTGCCCGCAGGAGCTTTTTTGGAAGTAAAAGAAGGAAAGATCACCCGCGTGACTACGTATTATAATTTGCCGCTTTGGATAAAATTAGTCTCGTAATGTCACAAAATCTTACATTCATTACCAAACACGGACCGGAGATTGCTTCTGTTTTTGAAGACTTGGGACAGTTGCGCATCGCTGTTTTTAGTGATTTTCCTTATTTATACGAAGGCACGCTAACCCACGAAATGGAATACCTCCAAACGTATGCTGATTCGCCTCGTGCGTTTTTGTTCGCCGTTTATGATGGTTCAAAAATGGTAGGTGCTACAACTTGCACTCCCCTCGTTGACGAAACGGACGACGTTCGATTACCCTTCGAGCAGGTCGGTTTTAACCTCGATTCTATTTTCTATTTTGGCGAAAGTATCCTGTTGCCTTCCTATCGAGGGATAGGATTAGGGCATCGTTTTTTTGACGAGCGCGAAGCCCACGCCCGTCGTTTTGGCACCTACACTACGACCTGCTTCTGTGCCGTTGAGCGTGCTGAAAATCACCCCGCGCAGCCTCAGGATTACCGTCCCAATGATGCATTTTGGACAAAAAGAGGCTACCAAAAACAGCCAACACTGCAAAGCACCTTTGAATGGCTGGACATTGGGCAGACGCAACCCACTGCAAAAAAAATGGTCTATTGGATGCGTAATTTAGATTAAACTTAACAAAAGCATACTTCTTAACATTGTTAGAAATTAACTATAAAATGTTGATTATTAAGACATTTACGATTTTAAAAACATAATTGCATCATGATAATCTTAATAATCAGCATTCTAATCAATACTCAATGACAGTAACCATTGCAGCAGCCCAATATCCGATAACGGAGCACAAAACATTCAGCGATTGGCGGAAACACACGGAGAAATGGGTCGCTCAGGCCGCTCAACAAAAGGCTCAATTGTTGCTCTTTCCTGAATACGGCTCTATGGAATTGGTCAGTATTTTTTCCGAGGAAATTCGCCAAAATATTCGTCAACAGGTGATTGAGTTGGATTCGTTAAAAAGTGATTTTTGCGAAGTATTTGCCAACTTGGCTCATCAGTATCAAGTCATTATCGTGGCGCCAAGTTTACCCGTTGTTGAAAACGGCAAAAAACACAATCGAGCCTTTGTATTCTCCCCAAAGGGTTTGGTCGGCTACCAAGACAAATTTTTCATGACGCGCTTTGAAGATGAAGAATGGGGAATTGAAACGGCGCCCAAAACGCTCACGCTTTTTGAAGCGTCTTGGGGAAATTTTGGAATTCAGCTTTGCTACGATGTCGAATTTGGTTTGGGTTCACAACTCTTAAGTTCTGCGGGTGCTTCCCTGCTTTTAGCACCAAGTTGTACCGAAACCATTCGCGGTGCCACTCGCGTACACACAGGCGCGCGCGCCCGTGCGCTCGAAAATCAAGCGTATACCGTTGTTGCACAGACCGTTGGCAACGCTGCATGGTCACCTGCGGTTGATATCAATTACGGCTACGCGGGCTTTTATTGCACTGCCGACAAAAACCTTCCCGAAGAAGGAATTATCAATACCATGCCCCCCCAAAAAGAAGGCTGGCTGCTTGAAACGCTCGATTTTTCAAAAATAGAAGCTGTCAGAAACGATGGGCAGGTGTTGAATTTTAAAGACCATCAACGGCTACAAACGGGTTTTTTAGAGGAGAAAGTAACAGTTTTAAAAAAAGAAATTATAGGATTTTCTGCTTCTGTTCCGTCCTTTAAATAAATGCCACCCGTCCTCCAAGATAAGAACTGTAAAATGTTGTTAGATTTGGCCTTAGAGTATTCAATTCTACTAACCAACTCTTATGAAACGCAGAACTTTTCTTGGTTTAGGTGCCGCTGTTGCCGGGGCCACTACCCTTACTACTGAAAAATCTTTTTCACAAGCTATTCACACCAAACCCGCCCGAGTAATCGTCTTGGGAGCAGGATTTGCAGGACTATCGGCGGCCTTAAAACTCCACGATGCCAAAGTTGATTTCGTAGTATTGGAGTCTCGCAATCGCGTGGGAGGACGAGTATTTACGCACGTTCTGGACGATGTACACGACTTACGCGTCGAACTTGGTGCTGAATGGGTAGGAAAATCGCACGAGGAAGTACAAAAACTCTGCAAACGCTTTGATATTGAGCTTCTTAACAATCAGTTTGAAACCGATTTGCTTTTTCGTGGCAGCTACCAACCCAGTGACCAATGGGAATTTACGGAAGAATGGAAAAAACGCTTTGAGGAAATTATAAAAAACTTCAACCAACTATCCGACGCCCAACAACGCGAACTCGACCGCATGGATTGGTGGCGTTTTTTGGTCAACAACGGCATTCCTGAAAACGATTTGTTTTTGCGGGAACTCTTAGACAGCACCGATTTTGGCGAAAGTATTCGCCACGTGTCAGGATTTTCGGCACTGTCGGAATACGCCGAATCGAGCAAGAAAAATGAAATGGATTTCAAGATGAAAGGAGGGAATGGAACATTAGCCCGAAAAATCACCGAACACATCGGCCCCGACAAAGTAAAACTCGGCTACCACGTCGAAGCAATTGAACAAAAAAATGGTAAAGTAAAAATTACCTGCACCAACGGTGAAACGTTTGAAGCTGACCGTCTTATCTGCACCATTCCCACATTTTCGTTGGCAAAAATCAAATTTACCCCTGCCCTGCCCAAAGAAAAAATGGATGCAATCAATGCCCTGCAATATGCCCGTATCAACAAACACGCGGTGTTGTTTAGCGAACGTTTTTGGGGACGGGAAGATTTTGATCTTATCACCGATACATCCGGCCACTATTTCTACCACGCCACCAAAAACCAGTCCTCTAAATTTGGGGCACTTATTTCGTACAGCATTGGCGAGAAAGCCGACGTCTTTGGCTGGAATGACGATACGTTTCGCAAACAAATCGTTTTAGAAAGCCTTCGTCCAATTGCCCGCACTGAAGATTATTTCCAAAAACAGGTTAATTATTATTGGGGAACCGATCGCTATTCCAAAGGTAGCTATGCCGTTTACGGCAAAGGGCAATGGTTTGGCATTAGACCCGTTTTGGCAGCAAAATTCATCAATATTCACTTCGCAGGCGAACACATTGCCGATTGGCAAGGCTTTATGGAAGGTGCCGTATCCACAGGAGCGGAAGCCGCCGAAGCTGTTCTTTCGTAATTTTTGCACAAAAATTAAATAAATGAACATTTCCTCATAAATAAACAAACGTTCATTTATATTTGTATTCATTATGAGAACACGTAACGAAAACAAAGAGCAACTGGTACGGCAGAAAGCACTGGAACTAATTGTCAGTCAAGGATTTGAAGGATTCAGTATGCAAAAATTGGCGAAAGCCGCCGAAGTATCCCCTGCTACGCTCTACATTTATTACAAAGACAAAGAAGACCTCATTACGAGCATCGGCATTGAAATTGGGCAAAAATTCAGTGAAAATATCTTGAAGGATTTTGACCCAAATTTACCTTTTGCCGAAGGAATGCGCATCCAATGGCGAAACCGAGCAAAATATGCCATCGAAAATAAACTGGAAACGGAGTTTTATGAGCAAATACGCAGTTCGTCCTTTCGGGATAAAGTAATGGAAAGTTTTGTTGAAGATTTTAAATCCTCCATGGGACACTTTGTAAAAAACGCCATCAAACACAAAGAACTCAATCCCATGCCGCTTGAAGTTTTCTGGTCTGTGGCGTATTCACCTTTGTATAATTTAATTCGGTTTCACAACGAAGGACGCAGCATGGGAGGCAAACCATTTGCGTTTTCCGAAGAAATCATGGATCAAACCCTTGATTTGGTATTAAAAGCACTGAAACCTTAAAAAAATTAAACGAGTCAGACTCGCCAAATTTTAAAATTGACAAGCCTATTCGGAAATCTTTGACCAAAAATGGAACTTCTAAATTCATTTAATGGCTTGATTATATAGCGTTGAGTGTCATTCTTAGTATACTATTTCAATTGGTCGGACTATCGTATGATTCAAAAATTTGGATAATCGTATGGAAAATCTACTTCAAATTTTAGTCTTCAGGACAACCATTAAAACTCAGGAAGACAAAGAGAAAATTGCACCGCTTTTGGTTTCAATGCCCCAAATTTACCGTTGGACGGTAGATTGTGAGGACTGCGACTGTGTGCTTCGCATCGAAGCGGAAGGCATTTCAGAAGAACAAATCATTGAAACAGTGCAGCGGGCAGGGTTTGAATGTGAGGAACTGAAAGACTAACTATCGGCCCCTATGACAGCCATAAACATAGCCCAACAACGACTTAACAATCAGCGAATTATCGGCACAAATTTTACTACACCCGCTGAGGTGGTTGCGCATTTGGGAGCCGCGCAGGCTCAGGATTACCCCATGTCAAAATGGGCCATTGGGGTGCGTTTACCCAATGCCACAGACGAAAGTATTGAGCAGGCCCTCAACGAAGGGTCCATTGTTCGCACTCATATTTTACGCCCCACCTGGCATTTGGTAGCGGCTCAGGATATTCGTTGGATATTGGCACTGACGGCACCTCACGTTCAGCAATTGGTGTCGTATATGTACCGACAGTTGGAGTTGAACGGCGCTGTTTTGAATCGCACGGATGCTATTATCGCCAAAGCATTGGAAGGCAATAAGCACCTGACACGGGCTGAATTAATGACTGAACTGGAGAAAGAAGGAATCAACACCTCCGATCTGCGAAGTTCACATCTGATGTTTCATGTCGAACTAAACGGACTGGTTTGCAGTGGTGCCATGCGTGGGAAGCAGATTACGTACGCGCTGATGGATGAACGGGTGCCATTTACCAAACCATTGGCTCGGGATGAAGCCCTGGCCGAATTGGCCAAGCGGTATTTTATGAGTCACGGTCCAGCAACGCTGCCTGATTTTGTATGGTGGTCGGGGCTGAAAGTAAGTGATGCAAGAGCGGGATTGGAAATGATAAAATCAAATTTGGTTTCGGAAAAAATAGGAGAACAAACCTATTGGTTGCCCAACCATTTTCATCCCGAACCGCAAGACACTGTCCATTTACTGCCTGCTTTTGATGAGTTTATCGTGAGTTACAAAGACCGAACCGCTTCGCTTTCAGCGGACTATCATCAGGCGGCGATTACGGGTAACGGTATTTTCAAACCCATCGTCGTGGTCAACGGAAAGGTGGAGGGTGTTTGGAAACGAACCATTCAGAAAGATAAAGTGGATGTTGAAGCTTCTCATTTTATCAACCCATTTGACAAAGCTACGCTAACGGCAGCTATTAATCAATATGCCCAGTTTTTGGGTAAAGAAATATAACGTCGGCAAGGTTTTAAACGGGGACACGGTACCGCACGGGCGGCCCCGGCCGCCGCGGCCCGGTCCTAGCCGACGTTGACAACAAATTAAACAACAACCCATGGAACAAGCGAAAACGACTTCATTATCAAGCTATCAAAAATTGGCAGTGGCCTTATTGGCCCTTACCCAATTCACTGTAGTACTGGACTTTATGGTTATGTCGCCGCTTGGCGACTCCCTCATAAAATCCCTCAAAATCACCCCCGCACAATTTGGTTGGGTCGTATCCAGTTATGCCTTCAGCGCAGGTATTTCTGGATTATTAACGGCAGGTTTTGCCGACCGATTCGACCGTAAAAGACTGCTTTTATTCTTCTACATCGGTTTTATCGGTGGCACTTTATTTTGCGGTTTGGCCAATTCGTACGAATCCATTATTGCAGCCCGCATCATTACCGGTCTATTCGGCGGGGTCATTGGGTCTGTCAGTATGGCCATTATCACCGATTTATTCACCCTCCAGCAACGGGGTCGGGTAATGGGCTTTGTTCAAATGGGATTTGGGGCAAGTCAAGTACTGGGGATTCCGATCAGTCTGTATTTGGCTAACATTTGGGGCTGGAAATCGCCTTTTTTGATGATTGTGGGTCTAAGTACTATTCTTGCCTTAGTTATCATGCAAGCCATGCAACCCGTTACCAAACACCTTGAACTGCAAAATGACCGCAATGCTTTTATGCATTTATGGCATACCGTTGCCAAACGAAATTACCGTATTGGTTTTCTGGCAACCGCTTTACTCTCCATCGGCGGATTTATGATGATGCCATTTGGAAGCGTTTATGCCATCAACAATTTAAAGGTAACGCCGCACCAACTGCCCATTATCTTTATGGTTTCTGGGGTTGGTTCGCTCATTATTATGCCTTTGATTGGACGCTTGAGCGACAAAGTAGACAAATTCAAACTCTTTACTATTGCTTCCGTTTGGATGGTTATTATGATTCTTGTGTATACCAACCTTCCACCCATTCCGCTGTGGTCGATTATTATTTTTAATGTGATGATGATGATGGGGATTATGAGTCGGATGATACCCGCCACTACCTTAACAACGGCAATACCCGTTATGCAGGACCGAGGAGCATTTATGAGTATCAACTCTTCATTGCAGCAAATTGCGGGGGGAGTTGCCTCGTTCACTGCGGGTATGATTGTCTACCAAAAAGGCAATTTCAGTCCTTTGGAACATTACAACACTCTGGGAATTGTGGCGTCAGTGATTTCACTTTTGTGCATTTATATGGTGTACCGCGTGAGTCAACTCGCAAAAAAAGCTTCTAAACAAACACCTATAAATCAAGCAGTTTAGTAAGGACTAAAGCCCTCAAACCATTAGTCAACTTTACCTTTATCGACGCCATGAATGGCATGGCAACTGTTTATCTTAAGACAATTCCTTTTATTCGTGAACTCGTGGAGTTTACGAATAAAAGGAATCAATGACCGGCTACTTCACAAATTGTCGTTTAAGTGATTCAATCAAAATTTCTTCAAAACCGGGCAAGGTTTTGTAGGCATAGTCCACTTTCCATTTGGATTGAAAATCATACGATACTTCCAAAAATGGCTTCTCATCGGGGCGTACGCCGCCAATGCCCGAAGCAGCGTCATTCTTTTTGACGTTGATTTGAACGGGAATATCTTTGTAATATTTGAAGTATTGAGGATGGGTGATGTGTCCCAACGGCGTGGCATCGTAAGGGATAAAACCGTCATTCCCAAAGAGTTTTTGTCCCCGTTGCGACCACGGACGTAATTGTTCATAGACCCATTTATCGCCTTCAAAACCGTTGTTCAGGAATTCATAATCCGTTTTTCCCAAAAACAAATAAACACTGCATTCAAACCCCGAAAGCACCATTTTTACACCGGCATCCAACACTGTTTTGAAGGAGTCAACATCCTTTTCAAAGTTATAATCAAAGACAATTACTTTTTCCAAACCAGGCTTGAAAGAGTAACCCGGCGTACGTCCCGCACATACCACCACTTCCACGATTTGCGAGGCTAACTCGGGATGATTCTTAACGACCGTTCCAATATTGGTCAAGGGTCCAATAGCCAAAATCGTCAATTTCTCTTTCTTCAATGCTTCCGCCAATGCACGCGTAGCGTCATTTTCGGCTCCTAAGTCATTGGCTTTGTCGGAGCCTCGGTACACAGGAATTGTTTTTCCACGGCTATACCATTTGAGGAATTTTTGGGCCGTTTCGAAGCCATACTCTGCGTACGTAACGGTGCTGATGCCTGCTAAGTCAATCTTATCGGGGTGTTGCAGCGCCATCATTAACGTAATTCCGTCGTCTACTTCACGCGGGGCGCGTTCGGGTAAACCAATCATTAAATCCGTATCAAACCAAACTCGTTTTTGGGCAAAAGTAAAAGCAGATACAAAACAAAAAAGAAAAGTGAGTTTTCGCATTGGAATCAATAGTTGATGGACGATTTTTTTAAACCATATAAGACATAAAAGAAAATATAAGTTGCTGTTATTCTTTCTTATACTTATATGTCTTATACGGTTTTGAATCTTTTTATAGCAAATAACGCAGTCCAAACTGAAATTGGCGCGGTGGCCCGGCAGAACGAACGACGAGGGGCGTACCCACAGGGCCTAACTGAAACTGATTACTGGCCCCGAAAGTAGCATTAAAACCTGATAAATTTTGAGTGTTCAAGACGTTAAAAACGTCCGCTTCAAACTCCAATCGTGGCTTTTTCTGAATATAAATGGTATATCTCACCGATATATCCAACGACTTAGCCCAAGGCAATCGGTCGCTGTTGCGACGTTCGCCCGGATATAGATCTGACGTAAACCCAAAACTTTCACCGTCGCCGTTTAAGTCCGTTGTACCGTACACTTTTGCATCCGCCAGGCGTGTAATGGGCTGCCCGCTTTGCAATAGTAACGCGGGCGAAATCATCAGACTTGGAATGGGATAATAGGCAAACATAGCATTCAGCACGTGTCGACGGTCGTTGTTATCGTAAGCATATTCAAAATCAAAATCGTTGGAATCCTGCGCCCGGGTGTTGATACCTCCCGTGTTGCTTTTGATGCTCGACAACGTATATCCCAAACGATACGCGTACTTGTCACGACCTTTGAGTTTTTGGAATACTACACTCGCCGAATAATAGCGGGCAATCCCTTTGGTCTCAGTCATAAACACATTTCTCGCAATTCCGCGTAATGTATCTGTTCCTGCCAAAGCATAAAAGCCATTTTTGTCAGTTCGGATGGGTATGGGGCGGGTTAAATCCGCTTGTGCCACGGTGCGAGTTTTTACGTCTTTATCGCTCGTGAATTTGTACGGAGAAGCAGGATTGAGGTTGCGAATGATGAATAAATTGTTGGTGGCAACGTGAACCAAATCCACGCTCAAAATATAATCCGGTGAGGGCTTGTGCTGTAATCCCAATGAGAATTGGTGCGAATAAGGATTGTCCCAACCGTTCGGATTCATCACGCGCAAATTGGCATTAAATTGCTGATTGCGACGAAATTGCAGTTGGTCATACGTAGGCCCTTCCAAATACTTGACATTGGGCGCGGTTGCGCGGATATTGCCCGGGAAAGTAATTCGGTTTAAGTCCGCTTTTGGATCCAACAGTCCAAGCCGTTGTAATTCAACCAATTGTTTCTTAAAGTCGGGAGCATCGCTGCTGAACTGCAAGTTGTCGCTGTAAACGGAGTATTTGATTTTATCGTAAAAAATTCCGTAACCACCCCGAATTACGGTGCGGTCATTGAGTTGATAATTAAAACTGGTTCGCGGAGCAATGTTGTTCAAATCACCTTTGGTGTCACCTGATTTCGTCAAATTGTCATAATCATAACGTAACCCCAAACTTACTTTCAACCGATTGGAAACGCTGAAATTATCCTCCAAATAAAGACTCAACACATTTTGCCGCTTCCCAAACGTCGTCGGACGCAATTCGACGTCATACGAACGAACGCTTGCATCACGGGGAATGTCGTTGACGTTCAACGCCGAGCCAATATTTTGAGCTTTCAAAGCATCCAATTGCAGCTGAGTCAGTCGCACGGTATACGTTCCGTATTGATTTCCGCCGCCCAAAAGTGCGAAATTGGAAGAAATAAATTCACCACCCGCTTTAAAGACATGGCGGCCGGTACGAAGCGTGAATTTTTGCTGAAGGTGATGGGTATGTTCAAAATCGTCAAAAATGGCACCTGTTTGTCCAATAGTCGCAAATGCCGTTCCGCTCGGGTCTTGTACCGTAACGGAAGGGTCCGTTGGGTTGTCGGGAACCCGGTAATTCCAGCGAAACATCGAAATCTGATAGTTGGTTTCTCCCGTCAAATTAGGCCGAATTACATAATTGTTTTTAAGGGCAACCAAGTAAGTTCGGTTCGCTATTTTGGCCCCTGCCGACGGGAAGATAATCCCACCTTCCAATCCTCCTCCCTGACGGGCAATGTCAAAACTTCCCACGTTAACGCGCAGACTTGATTTGAAGGAATGAGTCCAGTTTTGATCTAATTTTGTAGAGAAATACGAAAAACTGTTCCGTCCCGTAACAATCTCATTCAGATTGAGTTGCGGTACCCGAAGAAGATTATCTTTTTTATCGTACGTCTGTTCAAAATTGACGTAGAAAAATGTCTTGTCTTTTTTCAAAGCACCACCTAATCCAAAACCTAACTGATGGCGCTGAAACCCATCTTTGACGGCATTACCCGATAAATCAAGGGTAGGATAAGGCGATTTAGCATCAATCACCGAACCGGGACGCGTCAGGTAAAACAGTTCTCCGGTCAGTTGGTTCGTTCCGGAACGCGTTGTTACACTGACAATTCCATTACTGGTATTCCCCCACTCTACCGAACAGTTGTTGGTCAATACCTGTACTGATTCCGTAAAACCTACGGGCGGGTTAAATTTTACATTCCCTAAAAAACGCTCGTTATTGTCCATCCCGTCAATGAGATAATTGGTATAAATCCCATTGAGGCCGTTAATGCTGACATTGGGAGCTTCGGCATAACCCAAACTCGCTACCGAAAGATTGGGAAGTCGAACCAAGGCCCGGGTAATATCGCGCCCTTCTATCGGCAGACTTTGCAGTTCGCGTTTGGTTACGACCGACGACACTTCCGCGTTTTGGGTGTTGAGTTTGGCTGCCTTTGTTTCCGTAATTACCACCTCTTCCAAAGCGGTCTGACGGCGGGCCGGGAGAGAAAGCGTTGCTGTATTTTTTTGATTGGGTTGCAAGACCACATTTGTTACCTCAGAAATATCAAATTCTTCCGACTCTTTCGTAAAAATTCGATACGGTTGGTTGGCCTCCAATTTATCAAAAACGACTACTCCGTTTTTATCCGTTACGGCCGAGTCGCGCAGGACGGCACCCGATTTTTGGGCAAATACAGCAATACCTTTTACGTTTTTTTTGTAGAGAAGGCTGTTCACTGTCACTTCAAGTGAGGTCTGTGCGTGCAAAATTCCCGCAACAAGTAACAGAAGAAAAGTTAGTAAAAAACGATTGTACATACGAAAATGGTTTGGATAAAATTGAATACACAACATAGGACAAAGACTGCGTTGGAGAAACGCAATTTTAGCCGATAAGGCATACAGACACGATACTGATTTTTCTCCTATGAAACCAAGACAGGAGGAGGACGCAAACGATAAGAAGTGGAAGAAAATGCGAAAGTGAAGATAGGCTGAAAAACAGCCGCGGGAGATAACTGTACTAACAACGACAGCAATAACTCGCCGAATGACTTGGCTTTTTTAGCCCAATCATGTAAGTCTATTTCGGCGTTAATATCGGAAAATATGGGCAATAATTGAGTTTCCCTTCCCAACATTTGTACTAAATTCTCCCTTAATTCAGCAGTTTGCCAAGACAGATTTTCAAAGATTTCCGCTTGAAAATCTTCTTTTTGAATGCCGATCAGATAAGCTCCGCCGCGATTATCTGGCCCTACTACCGATTGTCCGTTTTGTAAATGAATTGAGGTCTTCTGTAGCAATTCTAAAGTCAGTTGAGGGCAATCATTCCCTATACAAATGACTGATTGAAAGCCTTTTTCAAAAACCTCCTTGACGGAAGACGCCAATTGACTACCAAAGGATTCGGAGTCATTGCCTACATCGGAAGACAGAAAAAAGGGTAAATGAGTCGCCCTGACTGTTTGTAGTGTGCGCTTGGTGAGCAATTCAAAAACCGCTGTTGTTTGACGTAAGGTACTGCTCCACCCCTTTTTCTTATCAAGGGCGTCTTTTTTTGCATTTTGAGCAAACAACAATATGGCGATAGAATGGTGCACAGACAGCAAGTTAGGACTATCTAAATATACGGTTAAAAGGCATGGATTAGATTTTCAACCTAAAAAAAGTCTAAAAATTGCCCGTCGGGATATGGGCAAGAAAGCGAATCTAATTTTTTAACCAGCAGGCAGCAATTTCCCTGGATTCATCAGGTTGTTGGGGTCAATTGCCTGTTTGATAGCCCGCATTATAAATGTAAAGTAACATTATTTTAATAAGGACAAATCCGCCTCGGCCTGAGCTAATTGCTGCGCAGCTTGTTGTACCACCGGGAAAAATTTCCTGTATTCCAATACCGAATCTCTAATATTAATTAATTGTTCAGGACCAGCCAATAGACTTACTTCAATTTGTTTTCTTCTATGAGAAAAACGTTGATTAAGGGCTGCAATATCAGCAGGATTTACCCCTTTTGATGGATCAAATACAAAACGCCTCTCTAAACTTTTACGCCAATCTACTAACTCTCTTGTGAATGTTGATCCAAAACCTGGAATATTTATTATTTGATTCCAAGTAACATCCGCCGCGGTTTCAACGCCAAATGAACTAAGTGTTGCCTTTCTTGATGGTCCAATTCCAGAAATACTATGATTATCTATGTATTGCCCATCAAGAAATTTTTGAAGTTGACTCTCTCGAACATTATCCTGCAATGAGATTGTCTGGTTTTTCCGCACACAAAAGTCTCCTTAATTTTGTGTACTATGGACAAGCCAAAAAAGCGAAAACACCGCAAGTATGATGCGGATTTCAAGAAAGAAGTTCTGAAAATGTTAA
>Ga0247843_1002198_pt1 | contig 36456 bp, 45 predicted proteins | sample LaCruzMarch2017__FD_192420 | JGI IMG/M metagenome (GOLD analysis project Ga0247843, IMG submission 192420) | Freshwater microbial communities from meromictic Lake La Cruz, Castile-La Mancha, Spain - LaCruzMarch2017_8m | ecosystem: Environmental > Aquatic > Freshwater > Lake | place: Spain... | reverse complement strand
CTCGACATCTCTGCCGGCCCCCGCCCGGCAGATAGCTTGAATCAGATGCCAGGCCTTTCGGGAATCCCCCAGATTCAGTCAGGCAGGACGCCGCTCTAGCACCGCGGGCTGGTCCGCCGTCGCGTCTATCCCTTCGGCGGCTGCCTGCCGGACCGCGGCAAACACGTGCCGAAAGGTGTGCGGGTTCCAGCGCTGACCGGTGCCCTCGTGCAACAGCAGCAGCTCGGCCGAGACAACAGCCCCTGGCCGCTCGCGCTCGGCGCGCAAGCGCGTCACCAGGTGCGGCACCAGGTGGACGGGCAGCGCCACCCAGCGGCCTGTCTTGCCCTGCCGCAGCCGCAGCGCCTCGGCCTCGATCGCCCAGGGCCGCAAACTCAGCACATCGGCCTCTCGCTGCCCGATCCATTCGTTGAGCAAGATCGCGCTGGCCATGCTGCGCCAGCCCAGCCGATCGGCCACCGCCGCCATGTGCCGCACCTGGTCAGGCGCCCAGATCACGGGGTCTCGCGCCCTCTCCAGGCTGATCCCAGGCCGCGCCGCCGCATTGTCCGCCACATACCCCAGCCGCACCCCCACTTGCAGCAGCAGCCGCAGCACGCGCACCGCGGCGGCCGCCTTGGCCGGCGTCTCAATCACCCGTCTCTTGCGACCGGTGCCTTCAACGCGCCGCAGCTGCGATTCATAGAACGCCTGCACGGCCGGGGGCGTCACGCCGCGCACCGGCTGGTCGCCCGCCCAGGCGGCTATGGCATCCAGCGCCCACTGGTAGCTATCGCGGGTAGCCGGCGCCAGCTTGGCCCACCACCGGCTGCGCTGATACGCTTCGACCAGGTGCTGCACCGTGCCAGGCGCCGCGCCGGCCCGCCGCGCCCCAACCGGTGCGCCAGGCACCGCCTGGCCCGCGCGCCAGGCATCGACCTCGCGGTTCAGCTCCTCCGCGCGCACCATGGCGGCCGCGGGATCGTGCCCCAAAGGCTGCACCCGCCAGCCACCCGCGCGCAGATCGGTCGAGGGCTGCCAGTAATGTCGCGCCGGGCCCGCCTTATTGGGCTTGCAAACCAAGTGGCGAATTTTCATCGAGACAACCCCCAATCACTGCCGGACAGGGACGATAGCTGCATGGCCATCCTGGATCACGCGCGCGGCCACGCCCTATGCCCGGACCGCGCGCGTTCGATCAGCAACTGTTCGGCTGCATCCGCCACCACCAGGCGCGTGGCGTGGCGCCGCGCATCCAGCCAATCCTCGATCGCGGCCGGGTCCCACCGCATCCCGCACCCGTCGACCGGCTGCGGGAAACCATGCTCCGCCTCCAGCCGGCTACGGTGGCGGGTGAACCAGCCGGGGCGATACCCGAGCAGGCCCGCCACCTGCGGCGCCGTCAGCAGCTGTCGCATGATCGCGTCACCCGGTTGCGTCGCCGCAGCACCAGCATCGCCCGCGGCCGCGCCGGAACCGCCGCCGCGGCCGCGGGCGCGACCCGAGGTGCCGCCAGGCTGGCCGGCTGCACCGTCACCGTATAGCCCAGCCGCTCCAGCGCCGCGCCCACCGCCACGGCTGCGGCGCGCCGGTCTTCGATTCCACCCCACATCGTCACCACCAAGCGCGGGTGAATCTCGACCATCGCGCTAGGCTTCCGACGCGGCCTGTTGCCGCAGGCGCGGCTGCGCCTCGCCGCACCAGTCCGCCCCCAAGGTCTCGGGCCACACCGAGTCCCACTCGTTGTCCTCATTGCGCACCGCTTGCGGCGGATGCCGCCGGCAAAAACCAACACTTCTGGCCAGCCCGTCCAGGGTCTCCCAGAACCGGCAGTCTCGGCAGCGCAGCCGCGCTGCCCAATCCAAATCACCCATGGCTAACCTCCGGCAGTGTCCAAGGCAGGTCGATCCGCATGGCGTTGCCGTCGCGCCGCCACGCCGCTTCCATCTTGGGCGCCTGCCATGCCGCCAATGGCCCGGCGCTGAACATGACGGCCAGCGCCTTCGCCCTGCCCAGTCGGCGCAACGGCGCGCCATCATCATGCGCCCGCAGCCTGACCTGGCCACGCGCCGCGCCCTGGCCCACTTGCAGCGCCAGCCGGGTGCCGGGCCCCCAGCCGAAATCGTCCAGCACCCCGGGCGGCAGCGCCACGCCCAGCCGGCCAACGCCACGCATCGTGAACAGGCTGACGCGCACCGCAGGCCTCGACCGCAGTGTCTGCGGCACGTCGTGCCATTCGTCCTGACCGCTCATGGCGCAACCGCCTTCTTCGGCCGCCCACGCTTTGCCGGCGGCTGCGGCAAGTCGGCAGGATCCGCCTCGTCAAACCGCACGCCGCCCGCGGCCAGGCGCTCCACCGCCAAGCGCAGCTGCTGCGCCAGCCCGTCGGCCACCATGCCCGCTGGCAGCGCCAGGCCAAGCGCACTGACCTCAAGGTCGAGCGCGCCGGTGCCTGACCCGTTGCCGATCGACAGCAGGCTGCCGTCCGCCAGCGCCCGCACCTGGCGCAGTTGGCCGACAAGGCGGCGCGCTTCCTGCACATCGGCCAGCAGACCATCCAAACCAGAACTGGAAATCATGCCATGTCTCCTTGACGGTGCCGCGCCAAACGCGGTGTGATCCGCGCGATGGACGACGACGAGCCACTTTTCACTGCGGATTAGCTGACACGCTCGATCCTGGCCGCGTTGATTGCGGTGCTGCGCGCCAGGGGCGTGCTGACCGATGGCGATGCCGAAGCCATTGCCGCAACTGCGTTCGACATCATTCGCCCATGCCCGCTGCCGGAGGTATCGGGCGGCCCGGATCGGGTTGAGGCCCTGCAGCGTAAAGCACTCCGAGAGCTTCGGTTCGCGCTGTCGCAGACCAATCTTCCGACGGCATTTCTGCCATTGCCCCGGTAGCCGTCGCAAAGCGCAGTTCGAATTCGGCTTTCAAGCAATCCATCTTGCTGCCCAGGCTCCGTTCCTGCACCAGCCACGAACCCATCACCAAGCCGGCCCATTTCGCATCAGCTTCAAAGGCAGGCCATTCCAGCGCTTCCGGCCCACCTGCGACCTGAGCGGCCGCCGCAGCCCAGTGGTCGAAAACGCGGCGCGCTTTCGCCGCCGTCATTTCGGCATTCACCATCGCGCGTCGCGCGCGGAGCGCCGCGGCGGCCAGGTGCGCCAGCGCCGGCGTGGCTGGCACCGTCATGACCTTGCCTCCGGCGGCGGCGCTTCCATGGTCGCCACTTCCTCGGCCGTCGCGCGGCGCAGCGACATGGTGAGCACCAGCGAAACCGGACGGCCGAGCAACTCGGCCACCACTTCCAGTTCGCCGGCTTCGGGCCGCCGCAGTTCGCCGGACAAGGGAACTGGCTGGGCGTCGGGAACGACCCCGTCTATGCCAAGACCCAGGCCTTCGACCCGTGGCCTTTCCCTATCCCCACCGCCGCTCAACGTGCCGAGGTCGCCGCCATCGCGGAGGAGTTGGACGCCCACCGCAAGGCCCGCCTCGCCGCGCACCCGCAGCTCACCCTCACCGGCCTCTACAACGTCCTGGCCGCCATCCGCGCCGGAAAGCCGCTGAGCGCGGCCGAGAGGGACGTGCACGATGCCGGGCAGGTCTCCATCCTCCGCGCCCTGCATGACCGCCTGGATGCCGTCGTCGCCGCCGCCTATGGCTGGCCCGCCGACCTACCCGACGCCGCCATCGTCGCCCGCGTAGTCGCGCTGAACGCCGAACGGGTGAAGGAGGAAGCGGCCGGCATCATCCGCTGGCTCCGCCCCGAACTCCAGGCGCCGGAGGAAATCCGCCGCAAGGCCGTGCAGACCGAAATGGCCGTGGCCGAAGCCACCGCCCCCGGCGCCATCCCCTGGCCGAAGGACGTGCCCGCGCAGTTCATCATCCTGCGCTCCGCCCTCGCCCGCGGCCCGGCCTCCGCGCGGGACGTGGCCCGCCGCTTCAAGGGCGCGCCGCGGCCCGCGAAAATGGGCGAGATGCTGGAAACCCTGGCCGCCCTCGGCCAGGCCCGACGCGTGAGCGATGGGCGGTTCGTCGCATAGCCGCGCCTTCGCCCACAACCGCCTACCGGGCAGCCGCCTGGCCATCGGCGCGGCTTCCTCCAAATAAAAACTTCTCCATGTACCGCCCAGCACATGGCGCGATGCAGCATGGGGTGGAACCCTATCGGCGTTCCACGCCCAGGAGATCACCATGCGCCGCCTGATTGCCGCCGCCACCCTCGCCCTTCTGGCCACCAGCCCCGCCATGGCGCAGCAGCCGCCGCTGCGCTGCGCCGTGGATGGCACCTTCGCGCCCCACGCCTTCCCCACACTGCAGGGCGGCGTGCAGGGCTTCAACATCGACCTGTTCCGCGAAGCCGCCCGCCGCATGGGCCGTGAGCTCACGATCGACAGCGCCAGCTTTGCGGGCCTGATCCCGGCGATGAATGCCGGCCGCTATGATTTCCTCTGCGCACCCACCACCGCCACCGCCGAGCGCGCGGCCAACATGCTGTTCACCGAGGGCTACCTGTATACCGCCTTCCAGTTCGGCATCCGCCGCGGCTCGGCGCCCATCGCCAGCCTGGAGGATCTGCGCGGCAAGGCGATCAGCGTGAACAAGGGCAGCGCCTATGATGCCTGGGCGCAGGCCAATGCGGCGCGGCTCGGCTTCACGGTGCAGACCTATGACACCCAGCCCGATGCGGTGCAGGCGGTGGTCTCGGGCCGCGCCTATGCCAACCTGGGCGGCAACACGGTGGTGCGCTTTGCCGCCACCCGCACGCCGCAATTCGTGCCGGACTTCGTCATTCGCGAAACCCGCGCCCATTGGTCCGCACCGCTGCCGATCCAGGCGACCGCGATGCGCGCCCAGCTGGAAAACGCGCTGGAATGCATGAAGCGCGACGGCACGATCGCCCGCCTGTCGCAGCAATGGTTCGGCGTGGCGCCCGGCGCCGACGATGCCGAGAACACCATCTTCCCCGGCACCGGCGTGCCGGGCCTGCCGGGCTACGACGCCACGCCGCGCGCGCCAAGCTGCTGACGGGGCCGGACGCTGAGAGCCCGCGCGGCGCATGAGCGGGCTCGACGCCTTCCTCTTCTCCTTCCTGAACGCGCGCGTCGCGGCCGAATACTGGCCGAAGATCGTGGACGGGCTCGGGGTGACCATTGTGCTGGCGCTGCTGGTCATCCTGGCAGGGCTGGCGCTTGGCCTCGGGCTCGCGGTGCTGCGCGCGCTCGGTATCCGGCCGCTGAACTGGGCCATCATCTTTCTGGTGGATGTGTTCCGTGCCCTGCCGCCCTTGGTGCTGATCGTGCTGATCTATTTCGGCCTGCCGGCCGCCGGGCTGAGCTTCTCGGGCTTCGGCGCCACCTGGCTGGCGCTGACGCTGGTGCTGATGGCCTTCGCCGAGGAGATCTTCTGGGCCGGCATCTGCGCCGTGCCGAAGGGCCAGTGGGAGGCCGGGCGCGCGCTTGGCCTGCGATTCCTGCCGACACTCGGGCGCATCGTGCTGCCGCAGGCGATCCGCATCGCGGTGCCCCCCCTGACCAACCGCACCATCGCCATCACCAAGGGCACGGCACTCGGCTCGGTGGTGGCGGTCGCCGAGATCCTGGGGGCGGCGCAATCGGGCATGGCGTTCAGCGGCAATCCCACACCGCTCACGCTCGGCGCCATCGCCTATATCCTGCTGTTCCTGCCCGTGGTCGTGGCCGGTCGCTGGGTGGAAACCCGCTTCCGCTGGAAGCGCTGACCGGTGTTCGTCGAGAGCTTCCTCACCACCGAGATCGCCCTGGCCGCCCTGCCGATCCTGTGGATGGGCCTGGTCCAGACCATCCTGCTGGCCTTGCTTTGCGTGCCGCTGGGCATCGGCGCGGGGCTGGCGGCCGCCCTCCTCTCCGGCCGGCCGGAACGCGCGATCCGCTGGCCGCTGATCGGCCTGATCGACATCTTCCGCGCCGTGCCGCCCCTGGTGCTGCTGATCTTTCTTTATGCCGGCCTGCCCTTCGCGGGGCTGGATCTGGGCGCCTGGGGGGCGGTGGCGCTGGCCTTCCTGCTGAACACCGGCGCCTACTACGCCGAGATCTTCCGCGCCGGCATCGAAAGCGTGGGCCGCGGCCAGGCCGAGGCCGCGCGCGCGCTGGGGCTTCGGCGCTGGCAGGTCTCGCTGTTCGTCGTGCTGCCGCAGGCGGTGCGCAACGTGTTGCCCGACCTCGTCTCCAACACGCTCGAAGTCGTGAAGCTGACCTCGCTTGCCAGCGTCGTCGCCCTGCCGGAGTTGCTGTTCCAGGCGCGGCAGGCGCAGAGCATCACCTTCAACGCCACGCCCATCCTGGTGGCCGCCCTGTTCTACTTCATCCTTCTTTGGCCATGTGTGCGGCTATTGTCGCGGCTGGAGAACCGGCAGATCGCCGGGCGGCGATAGGCGGCCGTCGCTCGCCTTGTGCCCGCCGACCGGGCGGGTGTATCACCGCGTGAGACGTTGGAGGTAGGGATGGTCTTGCCGGCGGAGCAGATCCTGGCGGGCATGCAGGCGGCGGCGGGGCTGGCGGTGGATGCGCTTGGCATCTTCCTGGGGGTCACGCTGGCGGTCTATGCGATCCCGGCCGGGCTGTTCCACCTGCTGGTTCGGCGCGTCGATCCCGCGCGGCGCATCCAGTCCCGGCCGCTGAAGCCGGGGCAGGTGCGCAATGAGGTGCTGGCCTCGCTGCGGTCCATGCTGCTGGCCACCGCCGGCGGGCTGGCCATCCTGCTCGCCTGGCGGCAGGGGCACACGGCGCTGTATGCGGATCTCGGCGCCTGGCCGCTCTGGTGGCTGCCGGCGAGCCTGCTGCTGTGCTTCGTGGCGCACGAGACCTTCACCTACTGGACGCATCGCGCCATGCACCATCCGGCCTTGTTCCGCTGGATGCACCGGCAGCATCACCGCTCGGTCACGCCCACCCCCTGGTCGATCTTCTCCTACGAGGTCGGCGAGATGCTGGTGCTGCTGGTCTTTTACCTGGCGCTGGTGTGGCTGGTGCCGCTGCACCCGGCCGTGCTGTTCACCTTCATGGTCGGCAGCGCGCTGGTGAATGCGCTCGGCCATAGCGGCTTCGAATTCATGCCGGCGCCCGGGCCGGGCCGGCCCTGGGCGCGCTTCCTGCTGCGCGTCGCCCACCATGACATGCATCACAGCGGCTGCCGCGGGAATTTCTCGACCTATACCAGCTTCTGGGACCGGGTCTGCGGGACCTATGTCGAACCACCGGCGCTGCCCGCCCGCGCGGCCGTGGTGCCGGTCACCACAGCCCCGGCAACCACAGGCTGAGCACCGGCGCCAGCGCCAGCAGGATGATCCGCAGGAAGTCGCTGGCGACGAAGGGCAGCACGCCGCGATAGGTCTCGCCCATCGGCACATCCTTCGCCATGGCGTTGATCACGAACAGGTTCAGCCCGAAGGGCGGGCTGATCATGCCGACCTCGACGCTCATCAGCACCAGGATGCCGAACCAGACCAGCGTCTGCGTGGGCGTCAGGCCGAGATCCAGGGTCAGCATCAGGGGCACGAAGATCGGCAGCGTCAGCAGCACCATGGCCAGGCTCTCCATGAAGCAGCCCAGGATGAAGTAGATCAGCAGGATCACCAGCAGCACCAGGATCGGCGGCAGGCCGAGCCCGGCGACCGCGGCCGACAGGTCGCTCGGCAGGCGCGACAGGGCCAGCGCCGCGCTGAACAGCTCGGCGCCCAGCAGCACCACGAAGATCAGGCCGGTGGTGACGGCGGTGGAGAGCAGGCTGTCGCGCAGCCCCTCCCACCGCATGCCGCCCAGCGTCACCGCCAGAACGCCGGTGGCGGCCGCGCCGATCGCCGCGCCCTCGGTGGCGCTGAACCAGCCATCGTACATGCCGGTCACCACCAGCACGAAAACCGCGACCACCGGCCAGACGGCGGCCGTGGCGCGCAGCTTCTCGGCAAGCGGCAGGCGCTCGGCCGCCGGTGCCTCCGCGGGGCGCAGCCGCGCCATCAGGCTGACCACCAGCATGTAGCCGACGGTGGCGATCAGGCCCGGGATCACCGCGGCCACGAACATCTGGCCGATGCTCTGTTCCGTGTAGATCGCGTAGATCACCAGAATGACCGAGGGCGGGATCAGAATGCCCAGCGTGCCGCCCGCCGCCAGCGTGCCGGTGGCAAGTGCGGGGGAATAGCCGGCGCGGCGCATCTCGGGCAGCGCCACCTGGCTCATGGTGGCCGCGGTCGCGAGCGACGAACCGCAAATGGCGCCGAAGGCCGCGCAGCCGCCGATGCTGGCCACCGCCAGGCCGCCCCGCCAATGGCCCACCCAGGCGCGGGCGCAGCGGAACAGCGCGCGATTCATGCCGCCCTTGGTGGCGAAATCGCCCATCAGCAGGAACAGCGGAATGACCGACAGCGTGTAGGAGGAGAAGCGGCTGAAGACCATGCTGTTCAGCGTGGCCAACAGCGGCGTCCAGCCGGTCAGCGCGGCATAGCCAACCCCGCCCACCAGCAGCATCGCGACCCCCACGGGCATGCGCAGCGCGATCAGCACCAGCGCGCCCGCGAACATGGCGAGCCCAATCTCGAACGGGCTCATGTGCGCGCCTTCGCCGCCGTCTCGATCGCGACGAACGCGGCCGTCACCGTCCAGAGCGTCATGCCGAGCGCAGCCCCCGCATAGCCCCACCAATAGGGGATCAGCAGGAACATCGTCTCCCGTTCCCGGTCCCACATGTTCCAGCCGCCAATGGCCAGCCGCCAGGCCAGCACCGCCACCACCAGGGCAGCCAGCGCGCGCATCAGCGCATCCAGCCCGGCGATGGCGCGCCCCGGCAGCTTCTGGGTGAAGAAATCCACCATCACCTGCGCGCCCCGCATCTCAACCAGCGGCAGGCACAGCGCCACGGCGACGCCAAGCAGCATCTCGACAATCTCGGAATCGCCCAGGATCGGCCGGTTCGCCACCGCGCCCCGCAGCACCGAGGCCGCGGTGACGCCCACCGCCCCCAGCAGCAGAAACCCCGCGAGCAAGGCGGCCAGCGTCGCCACGCCATTCAGGGCGCGGCGCGCCGCTGCCAGCATCAGGCGCGGCCGTGCCGCGCGGTGATCGCCAGCATATCGTCGAACAGCGCGCGGCCATTGCGGCCGCGACGGTTCATCTCGGCGATCCAGGCGTCATAGGCGGGCGCCACGGCGGCCTGCCACCTGGCCTTCTCGGCCGCGCTGATCTCGATGATCTCATTGCCGGCGGCGCGCGTCGCGTCGATCGCCTGCTGGGTCTGGGTATCCCAGATGGCGCCGAGCTGGCGGGAAAGCCCGGCGCCCGAATTGGCGTCGATCACCGCCTTCAGCTCGGCCGGCAGCCGATTGTAGCTGCGGCCCGACATCAGCGTCAGCAGCATGCCCTGGAACAGGCCGGCACCCGCCGGCTCGCTGTGGAACTTCGCCACCTCATACAGGCGGAACGGGTGGGTGATGGCCCAGTTGATCAGGAAGCCATCGACCTGGTTGCGCGCCGTCGCCTCATAGACGCCCCCCAGCGGGATGCCGACGGGGGTGGCGCCCAGCGCCGTCACCGCCTCGCCGATCCAGCGGCCGGCGACGCGCAGCCGGAGGCCGCGGAAATCCTCCTGCACGCGGATCGGCCGGCGCGAGGTATGCACCAGCGCGCGGTCGGTGGCGTGGATCGAGATGATCTTGATGCCGCGATACTCGCCATCGGCCAGGTTCTTCGCGGCATATTCGTAGGCGGCAGCCGACATGGTGGCCGAGGTGCCGGTGTTCATGAAGGGCATCTCGATGCCCTCGGTGCCGATGAAGCGGCCGGGGGTGAAGCCCGGCACGGTCCAGATCATGTCCACCACGCCGTCTTCCAGCTGCTGCGGCAGGTCGCGCGGCTGCCCGCCCAGCTGCATGGCCGGATACATCTCCACCTTGATGCGGCCCTGCGATTGCTGGCCGACACGCTCCGCCCAGCGATCCAGGTGCAGCGTATGGTCGAGCGCCGTCGGCGAGGAGAAGGAATGGCAGCGGAAGGTGAAGACCTGCTGCGCGCGCGCCACCAGCGGCGCGGCCAGAAGCGCGCCCGTGGCACCCAGAAGCTGACGACGATCCATGAACCTGCCCCCTCGTTGGCCCGGCATCAGCGCGCCGGGTGCGCAGGCACGAAGACCGGCCGGAACAGCCAGCGTCGTGCGATCTCGGAATAGCCGCGGAAGACGAAATGCCCGTTATGGGCCAGCAGCTTCGCGCGGTTGCGCCGCCAGAAGCCCGGGATCTCGAACCAGGGCATCTGCGGATAGAGGTGATGCACGATGTGCAGATTGTTCCACAGGAACAGCAGCCCGAAGAACCAGCCGCTTTCGACGCTGGCCGTACGTTCGCCCGGCGTCGGGCCCCAGCGATGCTCGATGAAGGCGCGCAGCAGGCCGAGCGACAGGCCAGGGAGGACGAACATCAGGTAATATTGCCACACCGGCATGCCGGCCACGCCATTCACGAACCACAGGATCACGGCGAGGCCGAGCAAAAAGCCGCCCCAGGCCGGCAGGTCCGAGAAGTCGCCGCGCGCGATCTTGCCGCGCTCCACCAGCACCAGCTTGCGCAGCCGCAGGAAGGGGCCGAGCAGCAGCCGCCCGGCCAGCGTCTGGTTGGCCAGCAGCACCGCCCGCCAGAGGCGCGAATAGCCCGACCAATCGGCCTGGCGGTGATACTGCGTCTCCGTATCCTCGCCCGGATAGGTCAGCACCGTGTTGCGGTGATGCGACGAATGGCTGCGCTTGTACAGCTCGAACGGCCACCAGCCGCCGATCGGCGGCCAGACGATGGCGGTGCGCAGCCAGCGCGGCAGGCTCCGCCAGCCATGGATCGCCTCATGCTGGAGGGAGAAGTGCCAGGCCAGCACATAGGCGCCGCCAGCCACCAGCAGCGGCCAGGGGAGGGCGGCGTGGAACCAGACCAGCCCCAGCCAGGCGCCGTAGATCGCGACCGCCACGCCCCAGGTCGGCAATTCCCACCGCCGCCACCAGATCGGTGAAGGCGCCAGCGCGGCGGCGCGGGGCAATTCGGTGTCGGCCATGGGCGCAGCATGGCAAGTTCCATGCCCCGCCGGCAAGCGCGGCCCACCCGATGCTTGCGGCCAGCCAATGCCCTGGCCGTGCGCAGCAACTACCAAGGCCTGCCCGCCGATGCGGCAGCGCAGCAGGCCGGGCGATGGTGCGCCGCCTCTCCGATGTGGCATGATTGGTGCCAAGCCTTTGCCTGCCGCACCGCCCATGGAGAGATCATGCCCGCCCCGCGCACGCTGGCCGAGCTGGAAGCCGATGTCGCCCGCGACCTTGATCTGACGGCGCATCCGCGCATGGCCTGGCTGAAGCCCAGGACCAGCGATGGCCAGAAGGTGCTGGACGCGCTGATCGTGGGCGGCGGGCAATCGGGCGTGGTGACGGGCTTCGCGCTGCTGCGCGACAAGGTGCGCAACATCCTGGTGATCGACCGCGCCGCCGCCGGCGAGGAAGGCCCGTGGCTGACCTATGGGCGCATGCACACGCTGCGCTCCTGGAAGGACCAGTCGGGGCCGGACCTCGGCGTGCCGTCCCTGACCTACCAGGCCTGGCATGAGGCACGCTTCGGCCGCGCCGCCTGGGACAGGCTGACCTACATCCCGAAGGAATATTGGGCCGACTATCTGATGTGGCTGCGCCGCGTCACCGGCGTGCCGGTGCAGAATGGCGTGGCGGCCGGGCCGATCACGCCTGCCCGCACCGATGATGGCCTGCCCTGCCTGCGCGTCGAGACGAGCGCGGGGCCGATGCTGGCCCGCAAGGTGGTGCTGGCCACCGGCCAGGAAGGGGCCGGCCATTGGTGGATGCCGGATTTCATGGCCGCCCTGCCCGCCAACCTGCGCGCCCACAGCGCCGATGCGATCGACTTCACGGCACTGCGCGGGCGCGTGGTGGCGGTGCTCGGCGCCGGCGCCTCGGCCTTCGACAATGCGGCCATGGCGCTGGAGGCCGGCGCGGCCGAGGTGCATCTGTTCTGCCGCCGTGCCGAGCCGATGGTGGTGCAGCCCTATCGCTGGCTGACCTTTGCGGGCTTCATGCGCCACCTGCACGAAATGCCCGACGAATGGCGCTGGCGCTTCATGGCGCATGTGCTGGGCATGCGGGAGGGCTTCCCGCCCGACACCTATGCCCGCGTCAACCGCTTCCCGAATTTCTGCCTGCATGTCGGCCGCCCCTGGACGGGTGCGGCCGCAATGCCCGAAGGGCGGGTCCGGCTGGAGACGGCGCGCGGCCCCTTCACGGCCGATTTCGCCATTTGCGGCACCGGCGTGCGGATGGAAGCGGCCGCCGTGCCGATGCTGGCCCATTGCCATGGCGCGATCGCCCGCTGGGCCGACCGCTACACCCCCCCTGCCGAGGAGGCGAACCCGCGATTGGGCGAATTCCCCTATCTCGGCGCCGACTACAGCTTCCAGGAAAGGGTGCCGGGCGCGGCGCGCTGGATCCGCGACATCCACCTGTTCGGCATCGGCACCACCATGTCCTTCGGGCCGGCCGGCGCATCGCTGAACGCCATGATCTATGCCGTGCCGCGGCTGGCGGCGGGCGTCACGCGCGGCCTGTTCGAGAGCGACCTGCCGCGCTTCTTCGCGGACCTGCAGGCCTATGATGTGAAGCAGGTGGAGATCGACCCGGCGCGCCTGGCGGCCGAATAGCCCTCAGCCAGGCTTGCGGAAGAAGGCGTCGGCGGCCGAACGGTGCGCCTGCTTGGTGGCAATGGCCGCCTCGGCCCGGGCGATCTCGGCCCGCAGCGTCTCGATCCACCCATTCAGGTCGGCCACGTCCCAGCGGCTGAGATCGGGCGGGGCGAAGATGGCGCGCGGGCGGGGGAGGTCTTCTTCCATGGCCGATTCCCTTGGACTTTGACCGGGGCGCCGGCCGACATTATATGAACGGTTGATGGGGCGGCCTGCCCCGCCGCCTGATATTGCACGTCCGGCCCCGCCCGCCGCAAGCTGGCCACCGGCCCGAAGGGATTCCGATGAAGACCCCGCTGATGCCCAAGGCCACCGCCGTGTGGCTGATCGAAAAGACATCCCTGTCCTTCGACCAGATCGCCGCCTTCGTCGGCATGCACCCGCTGGAAGTGCAGGCCATCGCGGATGGTGAAGTGGCGCAGGGCATCGTCGGCTATGATCCGATCGCCAATGACCAGCTGACGCGCGAAGAAATCGCCCGCTGCGAGGCCGATACCTCGGCGCGCCTCAACCTGATCGACCGGCCGTTGCCAACCACGAAGGCGCGCAACAAGGGGGCGCGCTACATTCCGGTGGCCAAGCGCCAGGAACGGCCGGACGCCATCGCCTGGCTGCTGCGCAACTATCCGCAGCTGTCGGATGCCCAGGTGGTGAAGCTGCTGGCCACCACCAAGGAGACCATCCAGAAGGTCCGTGACAAGACCCACCCGAACATGGCCACGATCAAGCCGCGGGACCCGGTGACGCTCGGCCTTTGCAGCCAGACCGCGCTGAATGAGGCGGTGGGCATCGCCATTGCCCGCACGGGGGGCGGCCCTGTGCCGCCGCCGCTGGCGCCAGCCGAGGATATGCACTGAACCAGCGAAGGCGCGGGGTGGATGCCCCGCGCCCGGCCGCCGGTTCAGTGAAGCCGGTCGCGCAGCTTTTGCATCTCCTCCTTGAGGCGAAGCTTCTGCAGCTTCAGGCGCATCAAGGCCGTGCTGTCCGGTCGCGGTCGACCATCTTCCTCAGCGATGCGCTGTTCGAGATGGGCGTGCCGTTCCTCAAGGGAGCGCAGACGGGCTTCAGCCATGCGGGGACCTTTCGTGACCGAGGTTGCGGGCCCCACCGTTGGGGGGGCGCGCCCGGCCTGGCGCCGAAGGGAAGGCGGCACCGGTGGCCGGGGGCGCGATCCCGTCCCTTTAGCGCCCGCGGACATCATGCTAAGCGAATTGCCATTACCGTTCAGTAGTTTTTTTGCCGTTCGATGACGGATCGCCGCATGACCGACCCCGCCCGCCGGCCACCCCGGCCGATCAGGCTGACCCCAACCGAAGGCAGGGCCAATGCAGGCTGACCGCGACAATCTCCTCCGCCGCCTGCACGAACTCCGCACCGAGCATCGCGACCTGGATACGGTGACGGCACGCCTGGATGAGGCCGGGTCGGACCCGCTGCAGCTGCAGCGCCTGAAGAAGCGCAAGCTGAAGCTGAAGGATGAGATCGCCTGGCTGGAGAGCCGCCTGCTGCCCGACATCATCGCGTGACGCCCCCGCCTGAGCCCCGCGCGCCGGTGATCGGCATGATCATGGGCAGCACCTCCGACTGGGAGACGATGCGCCATGCGGCGGCGACGCTGACGGCGCTGGAAGTTCCCTTTGAATCGAAGGTGGTCTCGGCCCACCGCACGCCCGACCGGCTGGTTGCCTATGCGAAGGGGGCGGCGGGACGCGGCCTCAAGGTGATCATCGCCGGCGCTGGCGGGGCCGCGCATCTGCCCGGCATGGCGGCCGCCATGACACATCTGCCGGTGCTCGGCGTGCCGGTGGAAAGCCATGCGCTGCGCGGGCAGGATTCGCTGCTGTCCATCGTGCAGATGCCGGCCGGCATCCCGGTGGGCACGCTGGCCATCGGCCGGGCGGGCGCGGTCAACGCGGCGCTGCTCGCCGCCGCCATCCTGGCGCTCGGCGACCCTGGGCTGACCGACCGGCTGGTGGCCTGGCGCGCCGCGCAGACCGCATCGGTGCCGGACGCGCCGGAATGACCGCGCTGCCCGCCGGGGCCAGCATCGGCATCCTGGGCGGCGGGCAGCTTGGCCGCATGTCGGCCATGGCCGCGGCCAGGCTCGGCTATCGCTGCCACATCTACGCGCCGGAGGCCGAAAGCCCGGCCGCCCAGGTCGCCGCCCATCACACGCGCGCGGCCTATGAGGATGGCGCATCGCTCGCCGCCTTCGCCGCCGCCGTCGATGTGGTGACCTTCGAGTTCGAAAACGTGCCGAGCGCCACGCTCGATGCGCTGGCCCCGCTGGTGCCCTGCCGCCCGGGCGTCGCGGCGTTGCGGATCGGCCAGGATCGCATCGCGGAGAAGCGCTTCTTTGCCGGCGCCGGCCTGCCTGTCGGGCCCTGGCGCGCCGTCGAAAGCCTTGAGGATCTGCACGCTGGCCTCGCCGCGCTCGGCCTGCCAGCGGTGCTGAAGACCACGCGGCTCGGCTATGATGGGCGCGGCCAGGCGGTGATCCGCACGGCAGCCGAGGGTGAGGCCGCCTTCGCACGGCTCGCGCCGCATCCGCTGATCCTGGAAGCCTTCATCCCCTTCGCCGCCGAGGTCTCGGCCATCGCGGCGCGCGGGCTCGACGGCAGTCTCGTGACCTTCGACGCGGTGGAAAACCGCCACGCCCACCATATCCTCGACCTGTCGATCGCGCCGGCCCGCATTGCCTCCCCGATCGCGGCCGAGGCGCGGCGGCTGGTGGCACGGCTGGCCACCGCGCTCGACCTGGTGGGGCTGCTGACGCTGGAGATGTTCCTGCTGCCCGATGGCAGGCTGCTGGCCAATGAAATGGCGCCGCGCCCCCACAATTCCGGCCATTGGACCATGGAAGCCTGCCTGCATTCGCAGTTCGACCTGCATATGCGCGCGGTCGCCGGCCTGAAGCTGCCCGATCCGGGCCGCCACCATGATGCGGTCATGAAGAACCTGGTCGGGCCGGCGGGCGATGCGCTGGGCCGGGCGCTGTTCGCCGACCCCGCCGCCGCGGTGCATCTCTATGGCAAGACCGAGGTGCGGCCGGGCCGCAAGCTCGGCCACGCCACCCGGCTGCTGCCCTTGGGCGCGCTGGCCGCCCGATGCCCCCTTCCCTTCACGGATGAGACGCCATGATCCTGATCGGCCGCAACCTCTCGCCTTTCGTCCGGCGCTGCGCCGCCAGCCTGCGGCTGATGGGCTTCGACCATGAGCAGCGGGCGCTGTCCGTGCTGGACCACAAGGATGCGATCGCGGCGGCCAATCCGCTCGGCCGCGTGCCCGCCCTGATCCTGCCCGATGGCGAGACGCTGATCGACAGCAGCGCCATCCTGGATGCGCTGGACGAAATGGCGGGGCCGGCCCGGCGCCTGACGCCCGAATCGGGGCCGGCGCGACGCGCCGTGCTGCGGGCCGTGGCGCTCGGACTCGGCGCCATGGAGAAGATCGTGCAGGCCTATTATGAGCGCGACCGCCGGCCGCGCGAATTCTCCTGGCCGGAGGGTATGGCGCGCCTCGGCGCGCAGGGCGCGGCGGGGCTGGCGGCGCTCGACGGGCTGGCCGCCGCCGCGCCATCGGGCGGGTGGCTGTGCGGGCCTGATCTCACCCAGGCCGATGTCACCGCGACCGCCGCGCTCGACATGGCGTCGCTGGTCATGCCGGAGCTGGTGGCCGGGCGCTTCCCGGCACTGACCGCCCTGGCGGCGCGGGCCAATGCGCTGCCGGCGATTGGGGAGACGCGCTGGGTGGGTTGACCGGCCCCCGGCTGCGTAATTTCCGGGCATGTCGCCTGAACAAGGGCATCACGACAGGATATCTGACCGATACGGCTATTTCCTGGGCAGTTTGTCATGCGCAGGGAGCCCCAATTCATCCTACGTTCACCTCTGAGGGATAGGCGCCACGACACGGCCATGACGGCTATGTGAAAGGGCGCAGATGCGAAACGGGACCCCCTCTCGGCGCGGCTTGCTCAAGAGCTCCTTGGGCCTTGCCTCCCCCCTCCTGCTGCCGGCGCGACGCGCGCGGGCGATGGAACCGGTCGATGTCGAACTTGTGCTGGCGGTGGATGTCAGCCGGTCGGTCGATCAGGAAGAACAGGAACTTCAGCTGCGCGGCTATGCCGCCGCCTTCCGCGACCCGAAGCTGGTCGCGGGCATCGCGGGCGGGCCGGTCGGCCAGATCGCGGTCAGCCTGTTCACCTGGTCGGACTGGCACACCCAGGAATTGCTGCTGCCCTGGATGCGGATCGACGGCCCGCGCAGCGCCCTGTCCGTCGCCGATGCCATCGATGCGATGCCGCGGCGCACCTACCTCTATACCTCGATCTCGGGCGCCATGGATTACGCCGCGAAGCTGTTCGGCACGCGCTTCGAGGGCACGCGCAAGGTCGTCGACATCTCGGGCGACGGGGTGAACAATTCCGGCCGGCCGGTGGCCGATGCGCGCGCCGCCGCGCTGGAACAGGGCATCGTGCTGAACGGCCTGGCCGTGCTGGACGGCGCGCCGCCGCCCTGGGCGGCGAACATGCCGCCGCTGGATGATTACTACCGCACCGAGGTCATCGGCGGCCCCGGCGCCTTCCTGATGGTGGCCGAGGGATTCACCGCCTTCGAGACGGCGGTTAAGCGCAAGATCGTGCGCGAAATCGCCGCCGCCCCGCCACCCGGACCGCTAGTGGAACGCGCCTATGCCTGAGAGTTTGTGAAAGAATGCCCGCCAACACAGGATTTGCCGGAAGATATCCAATGATGTCAGCGGGCATTCTTTCGCAAGTTCGATTGATTCACAGGCTCTGACGCTTGATGGCGGGCGCGGGCAGGCCCGCGATCTCCACATTCACCACCGCGGGCTTGCCGGCGGCCAGGGCGCGGGCCAGCGCGGGGGCCAGCGCCGCCGCCTCGGTCACATGCTCGCCATGCCCGCCCAGCGCGGTGGCCACCAGATCGTAGCGCGTGCCGGGTGCCAGCGTGCAGCCATGCGTGCGGTTGGCGCCATAGTCGCGGATCTGGATCTGGTGCTCGGCATTCCAGCAACTGTCATTGCCGACCACCAGCACCACCGGCAGCCCATGCCGCGCCGCCGTATCGATCTCGGCCATGTGGAAGCCGAAGCTGCCATCGCCCATCAGCGCCAGCACCGGCCCGCCGGTGGCCGCCCGCGCCCCGATGGCGAAGGGGATGCCAACGCCGATCGCGCCCGCCACGCCGTTGGTGACGCGGCTCGGCGCCATCACCATGGCCTGCCCCCATTGCCCGACCTCGCCGCCATCGCAGACGAAGACCGCGTCCGCATGGGCGGCCAGGGCCGCATTGATGGCGTGGCAGAGTGTCGCCGGGTGGATCGGCCCCGCCGGCGCGCCCGCCAGGTCGGCCCAGGCGGGCGGGCGGAAGGCCACCGCCGCGCGCACCTCCTCCGCCCAGCCCGCCTGCGCCGGCGTCGGGCGGATCGCCGCCGCAAGGGCCGCCACCGCCGCACCCGCATCGGCCGGGAAGGCGGCCAGCAGCCGCGCCCCCAACAGGCGCTGCGCCCGCGCGATCACCATGGGATCGGGCTCGATTGCGATCACCCGCGCCGTGCCGCGGCCGAAGCCGAGCGTGAAGTCCAGCGGCTTGCCGATCAGCACCCAAAGGTCGGCTGCCGCCAGCACGTCCCGCCCGGCGCCGAGCGCGGGGTCGTTCAGCCCGCGCGGCGAGTTCATGGTCAGCACCGGCAGGCCGGACGCCGCCGCCAGCGCCGCCAGCGCCGCGGCGCCCGCCGGCGAGGCCAGGGCGGGCGGCGCGATCAGCAGCGGCCGCGCGGCGCCTTCGATGGCGGCGGCCACCAGGCCCGCGCTCCCGGCCGAGAGCGGCATGGGCAGCGGCGCGAAGGCCGCCGGCGCGGGTGCCGGCAGCGGGCCGATCTCGGCCTCCAGCAGGTCGGTCGGCAGCGAGAGATGCACCGCCCCCGGCCGGCCGGACCGCGCGGCGCGGAAGCAGCGCGCCAGATCCTCGGCCAGCGCCTCGGCCCGCGTGGCCGTCAGGCTGAGCTTGGTGACGGGCGCGGCCATGGCCGCCTGCGGCAATTCCTGGAAGGCGCCATCGCCCAGCTGCGTGGTTGGCGCATGGCCGGACAGAAGCAGGACCGGCGCCTCCCCGGCGGTGGCGGTACACAGCGCCGCCAGCGCATTGGCGTGCCCCTGCCCGCCGGTCACCATGGCGACGCCCACCTCGCCGGTCAGGCGCGCATGGGCATCCGCCATGTGCACCGCCGCCGCCTCATGCCGCGTGTGGATGATGGCGATGCCGCTGCCCAGCAGCGCATCATAAATCTCCATGATGTGATTGCCCGAAAGCGAGAAGATCCGCGTGACCCCCGCCGCCTGAAGGCCGCGTACCAGCAGGTCCGCCCCGCGCTGCCGCTCGCTCATGCGCCGATCCCTTCCCTTGTCGTGCCCGGCCGACCATGCCAGCGTCGCCGCCATCCAGACAGGGGGGGCGTCTTGGCGAGTTTGCAGGTTTCGGTCTGGCGCGGCGATGCGACGGGCGGCGACTTCGCCCGCTACACGGTGCCGGCGCGCGAGAACCAGACCGTGCTCGACGTGATCAGCTGGATCCAGCGCGAGGAAGCGCCAGACCTGGCCTATCGCTTCGCCTGCCGTGTGGGCATGTGCGGCAGCTGCGCCATGGAGGTGAATGGCCGCGCCCGCTGGACCTGCCGCACCCATGTCAGCAAGGTGGCCACCGATGGCGTGCTGGAGGTGCGGCCGCTGGCCAACCTGCCGGTCATCCGCGATCTCGCCACCGACATGGCGCCCTTCTTCGACAAATGGGCCCGCGCGCGCGGCACCTTCCAGCCCAAGGATTCGCCGGATGGCGCGGTGCCGGCGGATTTCGCTGTGGTGCCGCCCGAATCCCCCAAGCGCCAGGCCGCCGATGCGGGCATCGAGTGCATCGGCTGCGGCGTCTGCTACGCCAGCTGCGACATCGTGGCCTGGAACAAGGATTATCTCGGCCCCGCCGCGCTCAACCGCGCCTGGACGCTGGTGAATGATGTGCGCGACGGGGCGAGGGCCGACCGGCTGGAGGCGGTGGCGGGCGATGCGGGCTGCCATGCCTGCCATTCCACCCAATCCTGCACCAGCCGCTGCCCGAAGGGGCTCGACCCGTCGGGCGCCATCGCCGGGCTGAAGCGCAGCATCTTCTGGTCGGTCTTTGGGATCACCCGATGAGCGGGCGTGGCCTGTGGGCGGTGCAGCGCATCACCGCCATGTTCCTGGCCCTCGCCGTGCTCGTGCATCTCGCGACGATCCTGGTCGCGGTGCGCGGCGGGCTCTCGGCCGCCGAGATCCTGGCCCGCACGCAGGGGAATGAGGCCTGGCTCGGCTTCTACGCTTCCTTCGCGCTGGCGGCCGGGCTGCATGGCGCGATCGGGCTGCGCGCCATCGCGGGCGAATGGCTCGGCTGGCGCGGGCGCGGCTTCGATGCGGCCTGGCTGGCGGCCGGGCTGCTGACCGCCGCATTGGGCATCCGCGCCGCCATCGGGCTCTATGCCGCATGAGGCTCGATCCGCGCGGGCGCACCCATGCCGCCTACCTGGCCTTCCTGGTGCATCGCCTGTCGGGCCTGGCGCTGGCGCTGTTCCTGCCGCTGCATTTCTGGGCGCTCGGCCAGGCCATTGCGGGTGAGGCGGCGCTGGAGGGGTTCTTGCGCTGGACCGACTCGCCGCTGCTGAAGGCGGCCGAGACCATGCTGGTCGCGCTGCTGGCAGCACACCTGGCGGGCGGCCTGCGCGTGCTGGCGCTGGAGTTCCTCGGCTGGAGCGGCGCGCAGAAGAACCTCGTCGCCGCCTCGGCGGGCTTCACGCTGCTGGCGGGGCTGCTTTTCCTGTTGAATGTGGGCGCATGACCGTCGACCTGGCCTTCCTGATCGCCGGCTGCTTCGTGGCCGCCTTCTGCTCCGGCCTTGCGGGCTTCAGCTTCAACCTGATCGGTGCGGCGATCCTGTATCATGTGCTGCCGCCGCAGACGCTGGCGCCGGTGCTGGTGCTGGGCAGCCTGCTGATCCAGGCCGGCACGATCCGCCCGGTGGTGCCGGCCATCCGCTGGCGGGTCTTGCAGCCCTATGTGATCGGCGGCGTGCTGGGCACGCCGCTTGGCGTGCTCGTGCTGGCGCGCTTCGGCGCAAGCGAGATCGCGGCCGCCATCGGCCTGCTGCTGGTGACCTATGCGACGATCGCGCTCACGCGGATGGCGCTGAAGCGCGAGGCGGCGGTGGTGCGCGCCGGCCCGGCCGCCGATGTCGGCGTGGGCTTCGCGGGCGGCATCCTGGGCGGCATCGGCGGCATGTCCGGCGCGCTGCCGGCCATGTGGGTGGATTTCAAGGGCCTGCGCAAGGATGAGGCGCGGGCCATCTTCCAGCCCTTCGTCATCCTGATGCAGATGGCGGCCGCGGTGGCGCTGGTGGTGGGCGGCTTCTTCGGGCCCGAGACGGCGCGCCTGCTGCTGATGGCGCTGCCCGCGCTGATCGCCGGCGCCTGGCTGGGCACCAAGGCCTATGCGCGCATCCCGGCCGAGCAGTTCCGGCTGGTGCTGCTGGTGCTGCTGCTGGCCTCCGGCCTGTCCTTGATCCTGTAGGGGGTTGCCATGACGCTGCATGTCGATGCGACGCTGGTCGAGGAGGTGGCGAAGCTTCTCTATATCCGCGCGCTCAAGATCCTGCCCGACGACATCAAGGATGGTTTCGCCCGCATCGCCGCCAGCGAGACGGACGGCACCGCGCAATCGGTGATCGCCACCATGGTGGAGAATATCGCGGTGGCCGAGCGCACCGAGAACCTGCTGTGCCAGGATACCGGCATCCCGATTTTTCGCGTGCAGATCGGCCGCGACGTGGCGGTGGATGGTTTTGCCCTCAAGCAGGCGCTGGCGCGCGGCACGGAACGCGCCACGCGCGAACATCCGCTGCGCAGTTCGGTGGTGCACCCGATCACGCGGCAGAACGCGCACACGAGTTGCGGCGCGCATGTGCCGGTGATCGACATCGATTTCGTGGACATGCAAGAAACCCTGCGGATCGAGATGATCCCAAAAGGTTCGGGCAGCGAGAACGGGTCCTTCCTGCAAATGCTGATCCCGGCCGATGGCGTGGCGGGCGTGAAGCGCTTCGTTGTGGATGCGGCGCTGAAGGCCGGCGGCAAGGTGTGCCCGCCGACCATCCTGGGCGTTGGCGTGGGCGGCACCAGCGATCTGTGCATGCATCTGGCGAAGGTGGCCGCCACCCGCCCGCTGGGGTCGCGCTGCACCGACGAACAGGGTGCGGCGCTGGAAGCGGCGCTGGGCGAGGCGGTGAACAGCCTCGGCATCGGGCCGCAGGGCCTGGGCGGGGACAGCACCGCCTTCGCCGTGCATGTCGAGGTGGCGGCGACGCACATCACGATGAACCCCGTGGCCGTGAACATCCAATGCCATTCGGCACGCCGGGCGAGCGCCACCTTCACGCCGTCCGGCGTCGAGATCGGGTTTTGAGCGCGGTCCGATGACCGAAGGGCCGCCAGGCCCGCAGGAGACAAACATGCATCATGAATTGCGCATGCCCTGCACGGAAGCCGATGTGCGGAAGCTCCGCATCGGCGACCATGTAACCTTGCAGGACCGGCTGTTCGGCATCCGCGACGCCACGCAGATCGCCATGTTCGACCAGGGGCGCACCACGCGGCTCGATCTGCGCGGGCATGCGGTGATCCACACCGCCCCCAATGTGCGCCGCGTCGACAAGCGCGCCACGAATGACAGCGGCTATGAGGCGATCTGCGTCGGCACCACCACCAGCGACCGGATGGAACGCTTCTCGCGGCCGCTGATGGAACGCGAGGGGGTGCGGATCATTATCGGCAAGGGCGGGCTGCGCGAGCAGTCCCAAAAGGCCTTCGCGGAATTGGGCGGCGTGTACCTGGCGATCATCGGCGGCACCGCGGCGCTGGAGACCACCTGGATCGAGGCGATCGAGGATGTGGACCTGGATGATCTGAACCCGGAAAGCCTGTGGCAGTTCCGCATCCGTGATTTCGGGCCGCTGCTGGTGGCGATGGACAGCCATGGCGGCAGCCTCTACGCCACCGTTCAGGCCGAGGCCGAGGCGCGACGCGCGGCAGCGCTGGCGAAGTTGGGGGTCGCATGATCATCGCCGCCATCCTGGCGCTGGGGCTGCTCGGCGGCGTGCCACTGGCCGGCAATCCGGCGCAGTCGCAAACGCTGCCGCCCGGGCCGCCCCCCCAGGAAACGCCGGCCGAGGATTGCGGCTGCGGCGTGCCAACCTCCCCCCGAGGCCCAAGATGATCGAAACCCGCAGCACCGACATCCTGATCCTCGGCTCCGGCGGCGCCGGGCTGTTGGGCGCACTCCACGCGAAGGCCGCCGCGCCGGACCTTCGCGTGACCATCGCGGTCAAGGGGCTGCTCGGCAAATCCGGCTGCACCCGCATGGTGCAGGGCGGCTACAATGTCGCACTCGCGGCCGGCGACAGTGCGGAGCGGCACTTCATGGACACGCTGGAAGGCGGCGGCTGGCTGAACGACCAGGATCTGGCCTGGACGCTGGTGACGGTGGCGCAACAGCGCATCCGCGAGCTGGAACACCGCTGGGGCTGCTTCTTCGACCGCAACGCCGACGGCACCATCCACCAGAAGGCCTTTGCCGGGCAGACCTTCGACCGCACCGTCCATAAGGGCGACCTGACGGGCATCGAGATCATCAACCGCCTGGCCGAACAAACATGGGCGCGCGGGATCGACCGGCTGGAGGAACATCGCGCGCTGGCGCTGCTGCCCAGCGCCGATGGGTCGCGCCTGGCCGCCGTGCTGCTGCTGGATATCCGCAGCGGCCGGCTGATCCTGATGCAGGCCCGCGCCGTGCTGCTCGGCACCGGCGGGGGCCCGACCATGTACACCTACCACACCCCCTCGGGCGACAAATCCTGCGACGGCATGGCCATGGCGCTGCGCGCCGGCCTGGCGCTGCGCGACATGGAGATGGTGCAGTTCCACCCGACCGGCGTGCTGGCCGGCCCCGGCACGCGCATGACCGGCACCATCATCGAGGAAGGGCTGCGCGGCGCCGGCGGCTACCTCAAGCGCGGCGATGGCAGCCGCTTCATGGCCGAGTACGACCCGCGCGGCGAACGCGCCACGCGCGACATCGTCAGCCGCGCCATGTACCGCGAAATCCTCGCCGGCCGCGGCAATGAGGCGGGCGGGCTGTGGCTGGAAATGGCGCATCTCGGCCCCGAGAAGGTGCGCGCGCAGTTCAAGGGCATGGTCGAGCGCTGCGCCGATATGGGCTTCGATCTGGCCGGCGATCGCGTGCCGGTGGTGCCGACCGCGCATTACATGATGGGCGGCTTGGTCTTCGCCGCCGATGGCGCCACCGCCCTGCCCGGCCTGTTCGCCGCCGGCGAGGATACCGGCGGCGTGCATGGCGCGAACCGTCTGGGCGGCAATGGCGTGGCCAATTCCACCGTGTTCGGCGGCATCGCCGGCGATGCGATGGCGCGCTGGGTGCCGCGCCATGGCGCGCTGGAAGCCCCCTGCCCCATGGCACTCGAAGCCGCGCTGGCCCTGGCCGAGGCGCCCTTCCGGCAGCGCCCCGCGCCACTCGGCCCGCTGCGGGACCGGCTGGCCGCGCTGATGTGGCAGCATGCCGGCATCCTGCGCGACGCGGACAGCCTGGCCACGGCCGGGGCCGGGCTGGCCGAGCTGGAGACCGAGCTCGACAGGACCGGCGTGGCCGATGGGCAGCGCGGCTTCAACCTGGCGTGGCAGGAATGGCTCAACATGCGGTCCCTGCTGCTGGCCAGCCGCGCCATCGTGGCCGCCGCCACGGCGCGTACCGAAAGCCGCGGCGCGCATTGGCGCGATGATTTCCCGACCAGCCTGGACCCGGCGAAGGGCCTGTCCGCCACCCTCACCCGCCTGACGCCCGATGGGCAGATCGCGCTCGATTGGCAAAGGGTGCATTACAGCCGGGTGCGGCCCGGCCAGTCGCTGCTGGTGGCCGCCGAGTAGCTTGACCCTGGCCACGCCGCGCACCTAGTCTACGCTCGGGGCAAGCGCGATCGCCCCACGAGGCAGCCGCCCAAGCATCGCGTCCACCTTTCTCCTGGATGGACGCCCATGCCTTTTTCAATCCCGCCCGCGGCGCTCGGCCGCCGCATCGGCCTGCCTGACTGCCCGCTGATCATCGATGTGCGCACAGATGAGGATTGGGCCGCCGATCCGCGCCTGATCCCGGGCAGCATCCGCCGCAGCCACCTGGATGTGGCGGCCTGGGCGCCGGGGCTGCGTGGCCAGAGGGCCATTATCTCCTGCCAGAAGGGGCTCAAGCTGAGCGAGGGCGTGGCCGCCTGGCTGCGACATGCGGGGGCCGGGGCGCGGGTGCTGGAAGGCGGCTTCCTTGGCTGGATCGAAGCCGGCCAGCCGCTGCTGCGCACCGAACATCTGCCGGTGGCCAGCGGCAGCGTCTGGGTCACGCGCCAGCGGCCGAAGGTGGACAGGATCGCCTGCCCCTGGCTGATCCGCCGCTTCGTCGATCGCGAGGCGGTGTTCATGTTCGTGGCGGCGGACCAGGTGGCCGCCGTGGCGGATCGCTTCGGCGCCATCCCCTTCGACATTGACGGCGTCTTCTGGTCCCACCGGGGCGAGACCTGCACCTTCGACACGATGCTGGACGCCTTCGGCCTGGTCACACCCGCACTCGCCCGCCTGGCCCTGCTGGTGCGCGGCGCCGACACCGCGCGGCTTGACCTGGCGCCGCAATGCGCGGGCCTGCTGGCCGCCTCGCTTGGCCTGTCGCGCCTGCACGCGGATGATCTGGCGCAGCTGGAAGCGGGACTCGCCTTGTACGACGCCTTCCATCTGTGGTGCCGCGATGCGGTGGAGGAGACTCACAATTGGCCGACACGCGCATGAGCGACACGCCCCCCCTGCCCGATTTCCGCGCGGCCATGCCGGTCTGGACGCGCATCGGGCTGCTTTCCTTCGGCGGCCCGGCCGCGCAGATCGCGCTGATGCACCGCGAACTGGTGGAGGATCGGCGCTGGGTCAGCGATGCGCGATTCCTGCACGCCTTGAATTTCTGCATGCTGCTGCCGGGGCCGGAGGCGCAGCAGCTGGCCACCTATCTCGGCTGGCTGATGCATGGGGTGCGCGGCGGGCTGTTCGCGGGCCTCATGTTCATCCTGCCCGGGGCGGCGGTGATGCTGGCGCTGTCCATGCTGTATGCCACGCTCGGCCAGGTGCCGCTGGTGGCGGCCCTGTTCTTCGGCCTGAAATGCGCGGTGCTGGTGGTGGTGGTGCAGGCGCTGCTGCGCGTGGCGCGGCGGGCGCTGAAGGGTGGCTTGCCCTGGCTGCTGGCGGCTTCGTCCTTCGTGGCGCTGTTCGCCCTGGCCCTGCCCTTCCCGCTGGTGGTGCTGGGCGCGGCCGCCATCGGCTTCGCGCTGCCCGCCGCCTTCGGGCCCGGCGGGCATGGCGCCGCCAAGGAGGGCCCGCCGGCCGCGCTGGATGCGATGCTGGCCGCCGATCCCGGGCGCATCGCCGCCATGGCGCCGGCCGCGCGACGGGCCGGGCTGGTCGCGCTGGCGCTCTGGGCCTGGCCGGTGGCGCTGCTGGCGGGCCTGTCGCCCTGGGGCGAGATCGCCCTGTTCTTCTCCAAGATGGCCGTGGTGACCTTCGGCGGCGCTTATGCCGTGCTGGCCTATGTCGCGCAGGAGGCGGTGGAGAGATACGCCTGGCTGACGGCGGCCGACATGCTGGCCGGCCTCGGCCTGGCCGAGACCACGCCGGGCCCGCTGATCCTGGTGCTGCAATTCGTGGGCTATCTGGCCGGCGCCGCGCAGCATGGCGTTCTGGGTGGCGTGGCGGGCAGCCTGCTGACGCTGTGGGTGACCTTCCTGCCCTGCTTCGCCTGGATCTTCCTGGGCGCCCCCTTTGTCGAGCGGCTGCACGGCATGCCACGGCTGAAAGGCGCGCTGGCGGCGGTGACGGCTGCGGTGGTGGGGGTGATCGCCAACCTCGCCCTCTGGTTCGCGCTGCGCGTCTTCTTCACCCGCGTGCATGAGGTCTCGGTCGGCCCGTTGCAGTTGGACGTGCCCGACATGACCGCGATGGTGCCCGATGCGCTGGCCCTGTCCGCGCTGGCGGCGGTGTGCCTGTTCGTGCTGCGGCTGGATCTGGTGCGGACGCTGGGCGTTACCGCGATGGCGGGCTTCGCGGCCCGCACGCTGCTGGGTTGAGCAGCGCCCAGACGCGCGCGGCCGTCAGCGGCAGGTCCAGATCGCCCGCCACGCCGATGGCGTCGCGCACCGCGTTGGCCACCGCGGCCGGCGCGCCGTTGGTCGGCAGCTCGCCCACGCCCTTGATGCCCAGCGGATTGTTGGGCGTCAGGCTCGGCTGGTCCACATGCAGGAAGCCGGGCAGGTCATCGGCGCGCGGCATCGCGTAATCCATCAGCGTCGCCGCCAGCATCTGGCCCTCGGCATCATAGAGCGCGTTTTCCATCAGCGCCTGGCCGATGCCGGCCGCGAAGCCGCCATGCAGCTGGCCCGCCAGCAGCATCGGATTGATCACGCGCCCTGCATCGACCGAAGCCGCGAAGCGGTCCAGCGTCACGCGGCCGGTTTCGGGATCCACCTCGACCTCGGCGATGGCGACGCCGGCCGGCCAGCTTTCCACCGTGGCGTCGAACTCGGCCCGGCCCGTGAGGCCGCCCGAGGCGGCCGCCACCTGAAGCAGCGTCACGCGCCGATCGGTGCCGGCCACGGCATAGGCGCCGGCCTGCCATTCGATGTCGACCAGCGCCGCTTCCAGCAGGTCGGCGGCACGCGGGCGGCCGGCCTCGACCAGCGCCTCCGCCGCGCGTGCCAGCGTGCCGGCCGAGATGATGGTGGAGGAGGACCCGCCGGTGCCGCCACCGCGCAGCACCTCAGATGTATCGCCCTGCACCAGGCGCACGGCCACGGGCGCCACGCCGAGCGCCGCCGCCACCACCTGCACATAGGCCGTGGCATGGCCCTGCCCCTGGCTTTGCGTGCCGGTGCGCAGCGTGACGGCGCCGCTGGTATCGATGGAGACCTGGCTGGTTTCATCCGCCCAGCCGCCGGAGCCGTGCAGGTGGCAGGCCACCCCGCGGCCGCGCAGCTGCCCGCGCGCCGCACTCTCGGCCTGGCGCGCGGCATAGCCCGCCGCATCGGCCAGCGACGTGGCCGCGGCCAGCAGCGCCGGATAGTCGCCACTATCCAGCCGGTACCCGAGCGCCGTCGTGAAGGGGAAGGCCCCGGCCGGCACCAGGTTCAGCGCCCGCAGCGCCAGCGGGTCGCGCCCCGTTTCGCGCGCTGCCTGATCGACCAGCGCCTCCAGCAGCGCCAGCGCCTCGGGCTTGCCGGCGCCGCGCACGGCATCGACCGGCGCCGTGCTGGTCAGTACGCAATCCAGCGCCAGATGCGCGGCCGGGATGGCGTAGAGCCCGGTGATCACCTTCGCCATGCCGAAGGTCGGGATGGTCGGCGCCACGGTGGAGACATAGGCGCCAAAGGCCGCGATGCCGCGCACCGACAGCGCCAGGAAGCGCCCGTCCGCATCCAGCGCCAGCTGGCCTTCCGCCACCAGGTCGCGCGCCTGGGTATCGGCCAGGTGATGTTCCGTCCGCTCCTGCACCCAGCGCACCGGGCGGTTGAGGTCGGCGGCGGCGAAGGCGACCAGCGCCTGTTCGGCATAGGGCGGCAGCTTGGGGCCGAACCCACCGCCCACATCCTCGGTCACCACCCGCAGCCGCGCGCGCGGCCAGCGCAGCAGATGGTCGGCCAGCACCCGCTGGATCACATGCGCCCCCTGCGAGGGCGTGGTGAGGGTGATGCCCCCCGCCCCGTCAGGCTCGGCCAGGGCAGCGCGCGGTTCCAGATAGCCGGCCAGGATTCGCGGCGAGCGGTGGGTCAGCCGCGTCACATGCGCGGCATGGGCCATGGCGGCGGCCACGGCGGCGGCGTCGCCCTTCTGCCAGGCGCAGATCAGGTTGCCGGGCACCTCGGCGTGCAGGTCGGGCGCGCCCGGGGCCAAGGCGGCTTGGCCGGTGGCTATGGCAGGGAGTGGATCGTACAGCGGCGCCAATGCCTCGGCGCCGTCGCGCGCGGCGGCCTCGGTCTCGGCCAGGATCATGGCCACGATCTCGCCCACATGGCGCACCCGGCCGCGGGCGATGGCGGGGCGCGGCGGCTCCAGATGGCGGCGGCCTTGCGGGTCGGTGATGGCGGTCAGCGCCGGGTTATGGCCGAGCTCCGCCTCGGCCGCCGTATAGACGGCGACCACGCCGGGGATGGCCAGTGCCGGGGCGCGGTCGATCGGATCGAGGCGCGCATGGGCGTGCGGGCTGCGCAGGAAGATCGCGACCAGCGTGCCCGGCGGCCTTCGGTTGCTGGCATAGCGCCCGCCGCCGGTCAGCAGCCTTGGATCTTCCAACCGCCGCAGCGGCACACCCAGCCCGGGGAGAACGTCGAATGCCATGGTGGCAGCATAGATCAGGCGGCGTTCAGCGTCTCGGCCCGCCGGATGTGGGCGAAGCGACCTCGGCGTGCCCGCAAGCCCTCCGTTTCCTGAAGACCGTCGCGCAACCGGCATATACCCTGGTTCCCGGCGCAAGGAGAGGAAGCATGACTGACGAGATCCGCCTGCCCCAACCCGAACAGGACGCAAGCCCGCAAGGGGCGCGCAGCATCGCGGGTGCGGCCGCTGAACTCACCCGCCCGGCGCGCCGCCCGACCGCCGCGCGGCCTGACCCGGAAGCGGTGCGCCGCGCCTTTGAATCCGGCGAATATCCCTACGCCACCATGCTCACCGAGAAGGCGTATGCGCGGCGCATGCGGCCGCTACAGGTCGAGCTGCTGAAGGCGCAGGCCTGGGTGCGCGAGCACAGCGAACGCCTGATCACCCTGTTCGAAGGCCGCGACGCTGCCGGCAAGGGCGGCACGATCAAGCGCTTCATGGAGCATCTCAACCCGCGCGGCGCGCGCGTCGTGGCGCTGGAAAAGCCGACCGACCGCGAGCGCACGCAATGGTATTTCCAGCGCTATGTCGCGCACCTGCCCGCCGGCGGCGAGATCGTGTTCTTCGACCGCTCCTGGTACAATCGCGCCGGCGTGGAGCGCGTGATGGGCTTCTGCACGCCCTCCGAATATTTGGAATTCATGCGCCAGGCGCCGGAGTTCGAACGCATGCTGACGCGTTCGGGGCTGCGGCTTTTCAAATACTGGTTCAGCGTGACGCGCGAAGAGCAGGCGCTGCGGTTCAAGGCGCGCGAGACGGATCCGCTGAAGCAGTGGAAGCTCTCACCAATCGACACAGCCAGCCTCGACAAGTGGGACGCCTATACGGCGGCGAAGGAGGCGATGTTCTTCTACACGGACACCGCCGACGCGCCCTGGACCATCGTGAAGTCGAACGACAAGCGCCGCGCCCGGCTGGAGGCGATGCGCCACTTCCTGCATGGCCTGCCCTATGCGGGAAAGGACGAGGCGGTGGTGCATGCGCCCGATCCGCTGATCGTGGGCGGCGCGGGGCATGTGGTGAAGCGCCAGGCCCAGACGCTGGACGCCGCCATCCACCCGGACCGGCGCCCCGCGCCAGGCTGACCGGCGGGCGCGCCCCTCAGGCGGCGATCAGCGCCTCGGCCGGCAGGAAGCCGCGCAGCCCGGCTTCGCCAAAAATCGCGAAGCTGCCTTCCGGAAATTCCGCCTGCCCCAGCCCGCGCCCCAGCACCATGCCGAGCGGCACGATGTGGCCCACCAGAATGTCGCTGACGCCGGGTGCCGAGGGGCGCCGCACCCGCCCGGCGATCCAGGCGATGGATCGGCGCAGGAAGGCAGGATCGGCGATATAGTCATCGGCCGTCAGCAGCGGTTCCACCATGCGGCGCGCGCCAAAGGCCAAGTCGGCCGTATCCAGCGCGCGGAACACGGGGCTGGTCAGCACCTGCCCGAGCGGGATGCCAAGCCGCGTCACGGCCTGCCCCACCGCCACCGCCTGCGCCCGCCCCGCGGCCGAGAGGTTGCGCTGGCCGGCGCGGTTGGACAGGTCGCCGGTGTCAAATTGCGACCGGTCGGTGATGGCGTGGCGCATCACCGCCACCACGCCGCCCGCCAGCAGGGCGGCAATGAGCGCAGCCGCGCCGCTGGCGTGCGCCGGTGGCACCGCCAGCAGCGGCGCGGCCAGCATGGCCCGTCGGCGCATCATCCGAGGGTGAAGGCCTCATGCACAGAGCTCTTGATGCCGCCGCCGACCACCGGGCCGCCGCCCGCGACATGGATGAAGTCGCCAATCGTCACGGCGCCCATGCCATGGCGCGGCGTCGGCATCGGCGCGTGATGCTGCCAGGTGTCGCTGGCGGGGTCGTAGCTTTCCATCTGGCCATGGACCTGGCCGGTCAGCACCCGGTTCGCGAACCAGCCGGTCTCGCCGCCCATGGCGAACAGGCGGTTGCGATAGGCCACCAGCCCATGGCCCGACCGGGCGGTGGGCAGCGGCGCGCACGCTTCCCAGGTGTCGCGGGCCGGGAAGTACACATGGTGAAGGCCGGTATTGTACTCGAAGGTGTTGAAGCGGCCGCCCACGATGTGGATGTTGCCATCCCACACCACCACGCCGGCATGGTCGCGCGCGCCGGGCAGGGCCTTGCGCATCGCCCACCGGTCGGTCTGCGGATCATAGACCTCGTGCCAGCCGACCGAGGCACGCTCGGCCTCGGGGTCGGAAGCGCCACCGATATGGTGGATCTTCCCATCGATCACGGCCAGCGCCCCGGCGCCGCGGGGGCGCGGCATGGGCGCCAGCCGGTCCCAGCGGTCGGCGGCGATGTCATAGGCGAAGGCCAACGTGTCGGAGCCGCGATTCTGGTTGGAGAAGCCCCCAAAGGCATAGACCCGGCCGGCCGCGGCCACCACGCCCACATGGTTGGCGCCGCGCGGCAGGCGCGCCGCTTCGCGCCACGCGTCGGTCGCGGGGTCGTAGATGTGGTGCCAGCTATTGTTCACCTGCTGCTCGGCATAGCCGCCGACCACGTACAGCTTGCCCGCCCATTCGGCGGCCCAGGCCATTTCGGTGCGCGGCAGCGGCAGCGGCAGCGGCGCGCGGCTGACCCAGCGCCCGGGCGGGCCCGCGGGGGCGGGGCTATCGACGAAGCGCTGCGCATACTGCGCGGGCGTCAGCCGGACCGGGCCCTCGCCGCGCAGTGGCGCCATGCGTTCCGGCGGGATGGGCACCCCGTGATGCGGGGCCTGCGCGCGCGCTGCCGACGCGGTGCCAAGCAGCGCGGCCGTGCCGCCGAGCAACGTCCTGCGATCCATCCTCGCCTCCTGCAAACGGTTGCGCGGATGTAGCGACACGCCGTGCGCGATGGAAGCGCGGATCAGCCGCGCCGGAGCGCGCGAAACATTTCGATAAGCCCGACGCGCTGCTGCGCAAGCCAACCGCCCGTCGCCAGCGCCTCCGGCGCGCCCGGGTCGCCGGTGCGGGGATAGCTGCGACGGTCGAAATCGGCGGTGCCGAACATCCAATCCCAGATCGGCAGCATGACCGCATAGTTGCGGCCATGCTCGCCGGCCGACAGCTCGCCATGGTGGATGCGGTGGAAGCGCGGGCTCACGATCAGCCGCTCACCGACCCGGCCGAAGCTCAGGCGCACATTGGCGTGGCTCAGGCTTTCGGCCAGCTGGCGGACCATCACGATCAGCACGAACTGCACCGGCGGCACGCCGATAAGCAGCGCCAGCGCGCCGAACCAAAGGGCGGCGATCGCATCATCCAGCAGATGGTTCCGGTCATCGGTCCAGAAGGTCATCTGGCGCTGCGCATGATGCACGCTGTGCAGCGCGTACCACCAGGGGAACATGTGCTGGAAACGGTGGCGCCAATATTCGCCGAAATCCAGGATCACCGCATACAGCAGCAGCGCCAGCAGCGGCGCGTGCCGCAGCGCCGGGATCAGGCTTTCCAGCGTCAGCGGCACGATGCCGGCATCGGCCAGCATGCCGTTCAGCCAGTATTCCGCCGAGGACAGCGCCACGAAGGCGATCAGCGGCAGCAGGCCAAGCCGCGCCAGCAGCGTGTAGAGAATATCGGTGCGCACCGCCCGCCCATTGGTCACGCGCTCCACCGGGTGCAGCGCCTCCAGCGGGCGGCACAGCGCATAGACCAGCGCCATCTGCACCAGGCCGAGCAGGGCGAAATCGGTCCATTCCTGCATGCGCTCGGCATAGCGCATCATCCCCGCCGCATAGAGCAGCGGCTGCACGGTGCTTTCGTACACCGCGCCCGAGACATCCACCCACAGGCGCATCAGCGGATCAAACATCAGGCCCCCGTCTCGGGCAGGGTATCGAAGCTGAGGCCACGCGCCAGCAGCCCATCCAGCAAGGGCGCCAGGATGCCGGCGAAGGGCTCCCGCCGGCTGCGCACGCCCCAATGCATCACCAGCACCTCGCCGGGGCGGATATTGGCCAGGTTGCGGCGCAGCAGCGCTGCGTTCGGGTGCTGCGCGGAATCCAGCTCATCACCCAGGAAGCCGTGGCTGGACCAGCCCTGGTGCCTGAGCCCGCAGGCGGCGGCCAGGCGGATCGCGTTGGGCGTTGTGATGCCGCCGGGCGCGCGCCACAGCGGCAGCACGCCGGCGTCCGGCGCCATGCGCCGCAGCGCGGTGATGGGACGCGCCAGTTCGGCGCACAAGGCGGCCTGGTCCAGCACTTCCTCGCCGGTCCCATTGCGGGCGACGAAGCGGGTGCGGCCGGGGCCCGGATCGCCCCGAAAGTACCAATGGCGCCAGGTATGGCTCGCGAAGACATGGCCCTCGGCCGCGCGGGCGCGCCAAAAGGGCGCCCAGCCCTCGGACAGGGTGGTGTCGCCGCGGAAGCTTGGCTCATCCGCCACGAACAGCGTCGCGCGGATCCGGCGGGCGGTCAGGATGGCGGCGATCTGCTCGGCCTCCCGCGACCAGCCGGTGTCGATCGTCAGGTAGACCGGGCGCGTCTCCGCCACAGCCGCCAAAGGCGCCAAAACGGGCGCCAGCAGGGTGCCCGCGAGGGCGCGGCGGTCGATCATGGAACCGCGCGAAGCGCGGCCGGGGTGGCGGGCAGCGCCATGGGCTGCAGGCCGGAGGCCGGCTGCGCCGGCGGCTGGGCCGGCTGGGTGGCGGCCGGGCGCGGCGCGGCGGGGCGCGGCGCCGGCGGGGGGCTGGCCGCGGCCGGCAGGGCGGGGGGCAGCGGCGGCGCCGTCAGCGCGGCGATCTGAACCGGCAGCCCGTCACGCGGGGTGGCCAGCGGCCGCGTGCCGGAGATGGCGCCCGGCGTGAACTGCACGAAATCGCCGCCGATCCCGGGGCGCCGTGGCTTGAAGAAGATGCCATGGGGGCTGCGCCCGACGCGGATCGTCTCCACCGCGCCCGTGGCGGGGTCGAGCATGGCCACGCGCCCTGCCCATCGCAGCGTCATCCACACCCGGCCTTCGGGGTCGAAAGTGATGCAATCCGGTCCGCCCGGCAGGTTCCAGACGCGCCGCACCGCCAGCGTCTCGGCATCGATTTCAGCCAGCCGGCTATCGACGCGGCTGGTGGCATAGAGCACCTGCCCATTCGGGGCGGGCGCGATGGTATGGGCGCCGCGGCCGATGGAAAAGGCGCGGGTGACAGCGGCCGTCACCGGATCCACCGCCACGAAATGCTCGCCGCCCATGATGCCGACCAGCAGCCGGCCGCGATGCCAGATGATGCCGGCCGGCTCAGGCCCCACCTCGGCGCGCCAGACCTGCCGCTGGGTTTCCATGTCGAAGGCGATCACGCTGCCATCGCCCTGCATGGTCACATAGGCCACGCGGCTGTCCGGGCTGAAGGCGATGTGGGAGGGCATCTCGCCTGGCCGGAAGCGGGTGATGAGCTGGAAGCCTTCGGCCCGGTAAATGTCCACCTGGCCACGGCGCAGGCTGGCCACCACGAAGAAGCGCCCGTCCGGGCTGTATTCCAGGTGGTACGGGTTCGAAATCCGCTCGCGCCGCAGCACCGCGCCGGTCTCGGGCGTCACGAACATGATCTCGTTGCCGCCGGAATCGGCGATCACCAGTTCCCGCCCATCGGGCGTCAGGACCAAATGATGCGGTTCGCGCAGCATCGGGATGCGCTGGATCTCGTTACGGGTCCCGGCATCGATCACGCTGACCGATGCCTCCCCGGAATTGAGCACATAGAGCAGGTCCGCGCGGGCGGCTGGAGCGACGAGCAGCAGCATGAGAAGCAGGAGACGCACGGGCTGCTCGGCTTGGGGCTGGAGGGCGGGGTAGCTCTTGTGGCGTGAATCCCGGGCGCCGTGAAGGCACCCGGGCGGTACAGTTCAGCTTGTTGGCCGGAAGGTGAGCGCCGCCCCGTTCATGCAGTAGCGCTGGCCGGTCGGCCGCGGCCCATCCGGGAACACATGCCCCAGATGGCCGCCGCAATTGGCGCAGTGCACCTCGACCCGGGTCATGAAGAAGCTGCGATCCGTGCGGGTGGCGACGGCGCCCTCGATCGGGTCCCAGAAGCTCGGCCAGCCGGTGCCGCTTTCGAACTTGGTGGTTGCGTCAAACAGCGGCGTGCCGCAGCCGGCGCAGTCAAAGATGCCCGGCCGCTTCTCGGCGTTGAGCGGGCTCGATCCCGGCCGCTCCGTGCCGTGCTGGCGCAGCACGCGGAAGGCTTCGGGCGCCAGCGCAGCGCGCCACTCTGCCTCGGTCTTCTCGACCGGGAAGGTTTCGGCCGGGGCCTTGTTTCCGAACATCAGGCGGCTCCCTTCTTCAGGCGATCGGCGAATTGCTTGCGGAACTTCGTGACCTTCGGGGCCACCACCACCCGGCAATAGCCGGACCAGGGGTTGCGCGCGAAATAATCCTGATGCTCGGGCTCGGCCGGGTAGAAGATGGTCAGCGGTTCCACCTGGGTCACGGCGCGGCCGCCCCAGATGCGGGCCGCGTCGATCTCGGCGATCACCGCGCGCGCCGTCTCGGCCTGGGCGTCGCTGTGGGTCAGGATGATGCTGCGATATTGCGGGCCGACATCATTGCCCTGGCGGTCCTTGGTGGTCGGGTCGTGCAGGGTGAAGAACATGCGCAGCAGGTCGGCGTAGCTGATCTGCGCCGGGTCGAAATCCACCTGCACCACCTCGGCGTGCCCGGTCCGCTTGTCGCAGACCTGCTCATAGGTGGGGTTGGGCACATGCCCGCCGGCATAGCCGGATTCCGCGCGGCTCACCCCCTGCACATGGCGCAGCGCGCCCTCGATGCACCAGAAGCAGCCACCACCCAGCGTTGCGGTTTCCATCGCCTTCTCCTTCATGCGCGTGACATGGGCCCTTCGCTGCCTTCTGTCAGGGGGTTTCGCCGGCACCGCGCATTCGGCAGGCTACCCCCATGAACGATCCCCGACTGGCCGACGCCATCGCCTTCGCCCTGGCCCATGAGAGCCCCTTCCCGCGCGACCTGGCCGCGCACCTGGCGGCGGGGCATTTCGAGGCGCCGCCCGACAATGCGCTGATCGGCCCGATTTTCCCGCGCGGCGCGCCGAACGGGCTGATCCTGCAAGGGGCGGCGCGCCTGGCCGACTGGGGCGACACGCGCCAGGCCGACATGACCTTCAGCGTGGCGAAATCCTACCTCTCGCTGCTGGCCGGCATCGCCCATACGGACGGGCTGA
>Ga0247843_1002197_pt1 | contig 36461 bp, 26 predicted proteins | sample LaCruzMarch2017__FD_192420 | JGI IMG/M metagenome (GOLD analysis project Ga0247843, IMG submission 192420) | Freshwater microbial communities from meromictic Lake La Cruz, Castile-La Mancha, Spain - LaCruzMarch2017_8m | ecosystem: Environmental > Aquatic > Freshwater > Lake | place: Spain... | reverse complement strand
CAATGCGGACAAGTGGTGACTATTTTTTTAATGCCATATCCATTTAACACCTGAATATTCTGATAGGCCATCATTTGAAATAAAAATTCATTCCCTGCTCTGCGGGCAGGGTCGCCGGTACAGGCTTCTTCCTTGCCCAAAATAGCCCACGACATACCAACCTGATTGAGTATGGTAGCAAATGCTTTGGTAACTTTTTGGGCTCGCTGATCAAAGCTACCTGCACATCCTACCCAAAATAAAATTTCCGGTGTTTCACCTGCTGCCACACTGGCTGCCATCGTTTTCACTTGCATAGGCTGATTCTTTTTAGTTCGATATTGAAAAAAATAATGGGTGTTTTTTAATCAAGGGTAACTGGTTGTAATTTTTCTGCATCTAGTGTATCCAGGCATCCCGTGTATCAGGAGAAAATTTCCAAGGAGCAAAATTGTTCTCTATATTACTAAAGGTACTGTTCCATTCCTGCGGTGCATTGCTCTCTTCCATAATAAGCGATCTTCTAAGCTCTGTAATTATATCCAATGGAGATATGCTAACGGGGCATTCCTCAACACATGCCATACAGGTGGTGCAGGCTCTTAGTTCTTCTACCGAAATATAATCGTGCAACAAACTTTTTCCATCGGGCGTCCACTCACCTGTTTTGCTAAGGTGCTTACCCATTTCTTCCATCCGATCGCGGGTGGCCATCATAATTTTTCTGGGACTCAATTTTTTTCCGGTTAGGTTAGCCGGACAAGCGGCAGTGCACCTGCCACATTCGGTGCAACTAAATGCATCGAGTAAACTTTTTTGACTAAGCGCGGGAATATCTTTGGCACCAAAATGCTCGGGTGGGGCAGCATTGGAAGGGGCTAGTTCGGGTTGCATAGCATACAATACTTCCCGCTGAACTGCCTCCATATTGGTAAACTTGCCAGTTGTGGTAAGGGGGGAATAATAGGCATTAGGAAATGCCAAAATAATGTGCAGGTGTTTTGAATAAGGCAGATAATTCAAGAAGGCAAAGATCCCCAAAATATGCAGCCACCAGCAGGTTCGTTCCAGCATTAGCCACGAGGTTTCATTGCCGCCAGATAGCAGGGGCATGATGTGTTGCGACACCCAAAAATTTCCGGTGATTGGGTAATGAGAGTTTCCGGTTTGTTGCAGTAATTGATCGGCAGCATTCATGGTGAGAAATAAACTCATCAGAATAATTTCTGCCAGCAGAATGTAATTCGCATCCGAAGCAGGCCAACCCTGCAGGTCGCCATGTATCAGCCTTTTTACTTTGGTTATATTTCTGCGAATCAGAAATACCACACAAACCAATAATACGCCTGCAGCCAATATTTCAAAACTATTAATTAGCCAAGTATAAACATTGCCCAGCAGCGGCAAAAATATCCGATGTTGGCCCGTAATGCCATCTAATACAATTTCTGCCACTTCTAAATTGATGATGATAAAACCCGCATAAATAATCAGGTGCATGATGGCTACCGGAAAATTTCGGAACATTTTTTTCTGTCCTAATCCCAGCAAAATCACATTTTTCCATCGTTTTGCAGGTTGGTCATTAGGCAAGGAAGGCTGCCCCAGTAGAATAAGTGATCTGATTATTCCGGCGCGGCGGGTAAACCAATATCCGGCAAAACCGGCGGCCAATAAAAAAAGAAGTTGAGGTAGGTACTGCATAAGAGAAAGTTTATTGAAATTGCCTGGTTCCCCATTTTTTACAGGATTTCGGCAAGTTGAGCGTAATCTCTTTAATTTTATACCAAATATACTTCATGATTTTGAGGAAAACTATACTTACCCAGATACAAGCCGAACAAAAGCTCCATCGTATGGCATTGGAGCTGGCTGAAAAATTGAGTGGAGATGATGCCCCATTGATTATCATAGGAATCCGCAAAAACGGAGAAGTGATTGCCGCGCAAATTGCCGGTTATTTAAAAAAATATATATCCAACCCCATTACCCAGCTTTGGGTGCAAATGGATAAATCTCATCCCGATACTATCGAGATCAGTGAACCCCTCGATTTTTCGGGTAAACATGTAGTATTGGTGGATGATGTAACCAACTCGGGTAGAACGCTTTTATATGCTTTAAAACCGCTTATGAACAGCTATCCCCTTAGTATTCAAACCTTGGTGCTGGTAGAAAGGATGCATAATCAGTTTCCAGTAAAAGCAGACTATGTGGGCTTATCGGTAGCAACTACCTTGCAGGAGCATATTCAGGTAGAAGTAGAAAATGGCGAATTGATTGGTGCATATATGGAATGATGCCATTAAAATTTTAGCCAATGTGCCTGCAATTTACCCCCACTCCATTCTAAGGCCGGAGCAGGTATTTTAATGGAATTTACTACCAGTAAAACATTTTTCAGCCATTTCTTCCGGGTAGGGATAGTCGTCAGGTCTACATCTATGGAAAGAAATCCCTTTCTTACCCTTGCAATATCCATCCGGTTGAAAACAATATTTCCGGTGGCGTCTTTTTGTTGGTTTTCTGTACCTCCCAGTATACCCCCTGCACCATATCCGAGCGATAAATTAAGCCATTTGGGTAACCCACTTTTCGGAAAAAAGGAAGCTAGGTTAAAACACGCCCAATAGGTTTGGCCATTATAATCCTTCAACATTTTTTCAATGGTACGGTTTCCAAATAATGCATTGGCTCGGCCCTGCAATCCAGCTGGTGTGTAGTTTACGGGTTGATAGGAAAACTTGATGGTAATCCGCTGTTGCTTCCATCCCCATTCCTGGCCTAGGAGTAAGCCTGCACCCAGCACATTTGCCAGCATATCCCCCGAACTAAATCCCCATTCGCTTGAAAAACCATCCAGCACTTCAATTGCCGATACAAATACTAAGCTGCTAAAAGCTCCAGCCAAAGCTGCTTGTCGGGGTTGCATCCCGGTAGATATCCACAATGCCCGGCTCCAGATAGCGGCTGTATAGGCAGTAAATACATGTCCGGCTTTATCCATTTGCAACCATTCTGCATTGTCGTTAAAAAAGTGGAAAGATTCCGATGGATATTGCTGATACCAGTAATTAGATAAAATCACCACACCGGTAGTAATACCTGCCGCCATTCCCGCTGCCACCCACCGCTGTTTACGGATATCTAGGGCAGCCGAATCACTGCTAGGTTGCGCTTGCACCCAAATGGGTATACAGACTATTAGTATTAAATATTTCACGCATTCAAACTTACACATTAATTGCCTTGCGGTTGATTCCATGGAATAGAATAGAGAAATATTGTTAATTTGGCATTCTATACTCACCAATCTTGTAACACCATGAACAGTGCAATTGAAGAGAAAATAAATAGCTGGCTCCAAGGGCCTTACGATGAAGCAACCAAAGTAACCATTCGGGAAATGCAAGTTTCTCAGCCCGATGAATTAGCCGATAGCTTTTACCGGAATCTGGAATTTGGTACCGGAGGGCTACGAGGAATTATGGGAGTAGGTAGCAACCGGATTAATAAATATACCATCGGAATGGCTACCCAGGGTTTTTCTAATTATCTTAAAAAAACCTACGGAGATACTCCTGTTTCCGTAGCAATTGCCCATGATAGTAGAAATAACAGTCGTTTTTTTGCCGAAACAACCGCCCATGTTTTTGCTGCCAATGGCATACAGGTTTACCTATTCGAATCACTGCGCCCTACGCCTGAATTGAGTTTCGCCATTCGCCAATTGCATTGTAATGCGGGAGTAGTATGTACCGCATCTCACAATCCAAAAGAATACAATGGGTATAAAGCTTATTGGAATGATGGAGGACAGCTGGTTCCTCCGCACGATGTTAATGTGATAAAAGAAGTGGAAGCGATTCAAAGCATTTCGGAAGTGAAGTTTTCGGGAGGGGAGCATCTGATTCAGCTGATTGGTAAAGAAATGGATGAAGCGTACTTGCAAATGGTAAAGAGTTTGAGCGTTTATCCCGAAGTAATTCAGCAGCAGGCAGATTTGAAAATTGTGTATACCCCCATTCATGGAACCGGTATTCAATTGGTGCCAGATGTGTTGAAATTATATGGATTTACACAGGTTACTATTGTAGAAGAACAAGCGACTCCTGATGGTAATTTTCCTACCGTACACTATCCCAATCCCGAAGAAAGCGAAACCATGCAAATGGGGTTGCAAAAAGCAAAAGAACTGGATGCCGATATATTATTGGGAACCGATCCAGATGCAGATCGGGTGGGCATTGGCGTGAAAGACAATCACGGTAACTGGATATTGATGAACGGAAATCAAACAGCCGTGCTGGCATTTAGTTATTTGATGGAAGCCCGAAAAGCTAAGGGTATTGCCACTCCAGATGATATGGTGATTACTACCATTGTTACTACGGAAATGATTAACCGGGTTGCAGAAGAAAATGGAGTAGCCTGCCTGAATGTGCTTACCGGATTTAAATGGATTGCAGAAAAAATTAAAGAACTGGAAGGCAAGAAAAATTATGTAATCGGAGGAGAAGAAAGCTTTGGTTTAATGATAGGAAGTTTAATTAGGGATAAAGATGCCGTTAGTGCAGTTGCCTTGCTTTGTGAGATGGCTGCCTATGAAAAGAGTAAGGGAAAAACCTTGTTCGAAAAATTGATTGAACTCTATATTCAGTATGGATTTTATTACGAAAGCTTAATTAGCATTACTAAAAAAGGCATGAACGGTCAAAAGGAAATCGCTGAGATGATGGAAAGCTACCGCCAACAGCCCCCTGCTATGCTTGCTGGCACTCCAGTGGTTAGTTTACTCGATTATCAACTGCAACAAGCAACCGATTTGGTGACTGGTGAAAAATCAGCAATTGAGTTACCGAAAAGTAATGTATTGCAATTTATCACAGCCGATGGATCAAAAATTTCTGCCCGACCGTCTGGAACAGAGCCTAAGATTAAATTTTATTTTAGTGTGCAGGCACCGCTTTTCGATAAAAACGATTTTGAAAAGGTACAAGTGCAGTTAAAAGATAAAATCAGCCAGATTATCAGTGATATGAACCTGAACTGATGCAAGGGGATATGCCTATATTGATTGAGTAAAAAAGTCGGATTATTTTCTCTGCTAAAGCCAATTTCTCTTACCTATCTTCGCAAGGTTATGAGTGTGTATAAAGATGGTCCCCTGCACCAGGGACTTAGAAAGCAACTGGTGAATCAATTGCGTGAAAAAGGAATTACCGACGAAAAAGTGCTGCAGGCAATTTTAGCAGTACCCCGACATTATTTTTTTGATTCGGCATTTGATCGAATCGCTTATGAAGACAGGGCTTTTCCGATTGCTGCAGGGCAAACCATATCTCAACCCTACACCGTTGCTTATCAAACCCAACTATTGCAGGTAACCAAAAGCAGTAAGATATTAGAAATAGGTACCGGAAGCGGATATCAGTGTACCATTTTGGCAGAAATGGGCGCCAGAGTGTTTACCATCGAACGGCAAAAAATATTGTTCGATCAATTACAACAATCCTATCCCTTTAAAAAGCAATATCCGGGAACTAAGTTTTTTTATGGAGATGGTTTTGAAGGGTTGCCCACTTTTGCTCCTTTCGATCGGGTAATTATCACAGCAGCTGCTCCTTTTACGCCCCCTAAATTAATCGACCAAATGAAGCCAGGTGGCATAATGGTGATACCCAGAGATGAGGGCGAAAGTCAACGTATGTTGCGCATTACCAAACAAGCTGATGGCTCGGTTATAGAGGAATCTTTTGACCTCTTTTCTTTTGTTCCGATGCTATCCGGAAAAAACCGATAACAATTTTCCAATAACAATATCGCATCAATAAAAAACCGATAACAGGTTCGTGCTATCGGTTTTTTATTAGGTAGTTTCTGAGAGGGTTACTGATTCATCATATCCGACATTCCTGAACCCTGATCGCCTTTGCTACTTTTCCGTTTAAACAGCGAAGCATCAAACTTACCAAAGCGATAACTGAAATTCAGCCGCAATACTTGAGGATCTCTTCTTCTTTGCGTTGTTTGGGTAAAATAGATACTCTCTGAATATGACTGAAACAATTGGGTTCTGAATATATCATTCATACTCAAAGTTAATGATCCGGTTCTACCGTTTTTCCAAGTCCAGTCTTTACGGATTGCTAAATCAATACCATACCTTGGAAGATTGTAGCCTTGTGAGGTAGATTGTGGTCCGCCTCCCCACATCATACCACCACCACCGCCACCACCACCTCGGCCTCCACCGCCACTGCTGGGTGGTATAACTGATTTAGCTTGGTAGTCTCCACTTAATTGTATACTCCAAGATTTAGGCAGTTTAAAAGTATTGTTCATTTTACCAAACCAGCTTACTAGCGAGTTATTCAATTCTTCTCCGGGCACAGACGCATTGATAGCTGAATTGAAAATATTAACGTTCAACGTAAGATCCCACCACTTATTTATGGGCATTTTATTGGTTAATTCCAATCCATACGAAAAGCTATAGTTCGCATTGATATAGGTACTAAAGTAGGCACTATCTCCGGGTGTTAATTCATTTACATCTCGGTAAACATAACGAGTAATGAGGTCGGTAGTGTGTTTAAAATAAAGGGATGCTAAAAAGTTCGAATTCTTTTTATAGGCGTTACTGTAAGAGATTTCAAATGAGTTCGTAAACTCCGGTCTTAATCCGGCGTTACCCACATTGATATTTTGTGGGTCGGAATAGTCTGGGAAAGGCATTAACTGAAAGAAATTGGGTCGATTGATTTTACGGGTATAGTTAAATTGTAAATCCTGCTTATCAGTTAATTTATAAGTAGAAAACAAACTAGGGAATAAACTAATGGGGAAAGTTACATTAAAACTTAGTGAGTCATTGCCCTTTGCATTCAACAGCGTACCCAAGTAATTAGAGCTTTCTGCCCGTAACCCCATTAAATAACTCCATTTCCCTTTTTTGAAGCTAAAAGTAGAATAGGCTGCCCATACTTCATCATGAAATTTGTATCGGCTGCTGATAGATGGCACCAACTCATATTTACCCGTTACAGAATTATACCGATACTGGTCATTAATACTGCTATTATCCCGGATAGCTGCTCTAAAACCCGCTTCTAGTTTTTTATCATCAGAAATTGGATTTTCATAATCGGTTTGAAATGTGTAAAACTGATTGTCACCGCTAGTATTATTCAATTGTAATAAAGGGTTCCCTTTGGCAACACCTGTATTGGTGTATGTTTGGGTAGAGATATTACTAGTGCCAGAACTATTGCTGGAATTATAATTAAAGTCGGCTGAAATGTTATGCCCACTTTTTTCGAAATTGTGCTTGAAACTAAGCTGGGTTCCTAAATTTTCGAAAATTCGATTGCTGGTATTTTCTATCAGATTATACGCGGTAAAAAATCCTTTGATGATGGAATCAACCTGTTGGGTTTGCTCAGTTTCAAATTTTCCGCGGTTATAGTTACCTGATAGGGTAATGGTATTTCGGTTATCTAAGAAATAGTCCAGACTTCCCCTAAAAAACTTAAACTCACCTATGTTTTCACTATGCGTTGTATTATTAACTGTGCTGGGAGTAGTTAATAAATTATCGCGGTCGGTTTTTCCGTCGGATATAGATTTAAATTGGTTTAAGTTACCGCTTAATCCCAGGTTCAATTTATTCTGGCGGATATTGATATCGCCACCCAGATTTACTCTGCCGCGCGAATCAATCCCCGTTCTTAGTCCACCATTATAGCCAATTTTTTTATTTTTCTTTAGAACTATGTTGAGTATACCTGCTGTTCCCCCCGACGCATCAAATTTTGCGGATGGATTTGTAATTAACTCTACTTTGTCTATAATATCAGCGGGTATCTGATCTAGGGTAAGGGTAGTGGGTCTTCCATCTACAAAAAGGGTAGGGGCTGCATTTCTTAGGGTAACATTCCCATCAATATCCACATTTAGCGAAGGGATGTTTCTCATCACTTCGGCTGCTGTTTGTCCGGTACTTGTTAGATTTTTATCTACCGTGAAAATTTTTCGGTCAATGCCCAACTCCAGTAAGGGTTTGCTGGAAGAAGTTACTGTTACTGCGGCCAGGGTGGTAGAATCCTCCATTAATTTGATATTTCCCAGATCTTTATCTACCATCCCCATCATTTGCTGAAAATTTCCGCCTGCAGCGGGCATTTTAACGCCGAAACTTACCGTCATAGTAAGGGGCTTGTATCCCAATGTGCTCACTTTCATTTGAAAATTGCCAAAAATCGGAAGGTTTTCAAAACTAAAGTCACCTTTAGACTTAGTAATTAGTGTATTATATATTACTTGTTTCATTTTTTTGGTAACGGTATCAAATTTGTTACCAATCAGTTGTACACTCGCCCCGTCTATACCTTTGGCTGTTTGTCCATCAACAATTTTGCCATAAAAATGCCCAATATTCATGTTTTGAGACCCCATTCCGGCACCGCCTGGTCGGCCTGCGCCCGGGTATTGGGCCTGCGAAAACAACATAGAAACGGTTAAAAAAACTAACAAAACTGCTTTTTTCATAATAAATCATTCATTGAAGTACGAAGTTCACTGCATTTTAGAGTAAAAGGGTTGTACATTATATAGGCGGTAATATGACAAATTTGAATGGATAAAGTTGTAAAAGCGGGGATAAGCTGGCAGATATTGTCGGTGACTATTGCAAATAGGTGATCAAAACCTGTAATAATCCGATGGCAAAACCCAAAATTCCCCCGATAATTTCCACAAACCGGAATTCTTTTTGCATAATGCTCATAAGTATCTGCTCCATCTTGTCGGATGAAAATCCAGCAACTTTTTCGGTAACGATGGCTTCTAGGTTCAGCTGGTCTTGCAACGTGTGCATATAAGAATGCATAATTTCCGGAAATAGCTGCTGCAATTTTATCAGAAACACCGATTTTAATTCCCGAATCGTGCTGTCGCCAATGAACATGCTGATGATGGGCATTTGTTCGGGTAATTGCTTGCGTAAAAAATCGTCAATATGGGTATCCACCAGAGGCATTACCGATTGTAGGTTAGCTGGGTCAGTAATTTTTGAAGCGATATCTGAATAGGAGAGCAATTCATCAGAAACCAGTTTACCCAGCTTTTCGGCAAATTGCTGTTGCCTTTTGGGAAAAATTCCCTGAAAGGTAAAGCCAAGTATTTTCCGGGGTTGGCGGGGATGGAAAAGCATTTTGATGGCAATCCAATTCGTAAACCAACCAATGAATGCCGATATAAGTGGAATAAGTATCCAGCCAATGTGCATAAAAAAAGATTTAAAAAAAACCTACAAGCAGGGCCTGTAGGTTTAAGGGGAGAACGAGGGGTCTCGAACCCCCGGCCTTCAGTGCCACAAACTGACGCTCTAACCAACTGAGCTACGCCCTCCATGTGTGGGTTGCAAAAATACAAAAAAATCACCGGTTTTGCCAAGCATTTTAGCTTCTTTTTGGTCGGGACTGTGTCAAAACCTTTGTTAATTGGTAACAATGGCAGCCGACAAATAAAAAATTAGGTTATTTTTGGAATCTATCATGAAAATAATATTTGAGTTTATGAAGCGTAGCAAAGGTTGGTTATTGTTGGCATTGTTTGGTTTTGGTGCTTTATTTTTTGCCTTTCGTAATTCCTCGATAGGTCGTTCCGATTCTTCAAATCCCCGTCAGCAATTACTTACAGAACTGGGTAAGGTTTTAGAAGAGCTGCATTATACCCCCAAGGTAATTGATGACCAGTTTTCGAAAAAGATGTTCTCCAGTTACCTCGATCAGATGGATGGAGATAAAACGCTTTTCCTTCAAAAAGATATTGATTCGCTGAAAGTTTTTGAAACCACCCTAGATAATGAAATTCATGGTTCACCGATTGCTTTTGTTCCGGCGGTAAGTTCTTTATACGACCGTAGAATGGCTGAAGCGGTGCTTGTATATAAAGAATTGTTGAAGAATCCTTTTAGTTTTTCTGCCAATGAAACATTCGAAATAGATGGTGAAAAACTCGCATGGGCCAAAAACGAAGAAGAAAGAAAAGACCGCTGGCGCAAGAAGATGAGCTATTTTATCTTGGAAAGGTTTTACGATCTACAGGAGCAGCGTGAGAAGAATAAAGATCAAAAAGATTTTGTAGTTCTCGCAGATACTGCCCTAGAAAGAAAGGCACGCGAACAGGTGCTGAAAGTGATGAACGATAATTTTGCTCGTATCAAGAGTACTTTTTCTGAGGAGGTTCGTTTTAGTACCTATTTGAATACGATTACGAATCTGATGGATCCCCATTCGGATTATTTTGCGCCCGTTGAAAAAAGAGCTTTTGATGAGAGAATGAGCAGTGAATTTTTTGGCATCGGTGCCCAACTTACCAAAGATGATTATGGTATTAAAATTGCTAGTATCATTACCGGAGGGGCTGCTTATAAATCTGGACAGATAGTAGTGAACGATATCATCATTAAGGTTGCGCAGGGTAGTGGAGAACCGGTAGATGTTTCTGCCTATGCCACAGAAGATGCAGTTAAACTGATTCGCGGAAATAAGGGCACCGAAGTGCGCCTTACTTTGAAAAAAGAAGATGGAACCATTAAAGTAGTATCGCTTATTCGCGAAAAGGTAGAACAAGATCAGGGACTCGCGCGGAGTTCAGTAATTCAGCAAGGTTCTAAAAAAATCGGCTATATTTTCTTGCCTGATTTTTACTCAAACTTTGAAGATGCCAATGGACATCATTGCGCCGAAGACGTTGCGGTGGAGCTGAAAAAGCTGAAAGCAGAAAAAGTAGATGGGATTGTAATCGATGTTAGAAATAACGGCGGCGGTTCTTTATATGAAGTGGTAAAAATGGTTGGCCTGTTTATTAAATCAGGTCCCATTGTTCAGGTGAAAGACCGCTCCGGCAATGTAGATCAGATGACTTGGCGGGATAACGATGAATCCATTTTATATGATGGTCCCCTTGCAGTGCTGGTAAATGGATTCAGTGCCAGTGCCAGTGAAATTTTTGCAGGAGCCATTCAGGATTATAATCGGGGCATCATTATCGGAAGTTCTTCCACTTTTGGAAAAGGTACGGTTCAGCGCCAAATACCATTTGGTAGCCGAAACGACTTTTCTACCAGTAGAACTGATATGGGCGCTATGACGCTTACCTTCCAAAAATTTTATCGGGTGAACGGGGGTTCTACTCAATTGAAAGGAATTGTGCCGGATATTATTATTCCAGACAGATATGAATATTATAAAGTTAGAGAAAAGGATATGCCTGAAGCACTTGCATGGGATGAAATACAAAAAGCCACCTTTTTAGAATGGCATCCAAAAGAAATCATTACCAATATTGCTGCAAAAGAAAATGCCCAGATTCAGTCCAATGCGAATTTAAACCTACTTAAAAATAACCTGATCTGGTTATCAAAAGCCGTAGAACAACCAATACCCCTGCAACTCGATGCGTTTCGGCAAAAGCAAAAGCAAGTTGAAACAACCGGAAATCAAAATAATACTTTGCTGATCAGCCCCACAGAAATGGAAATCAATTATCTGGCTATCGAAAAGGATAAATTTTTGAATCATCCCGATAAGTCAAAAGCTGATTTTTATGCTGCCTGGATTAAATCGCTGCGTAAGGATATTTTTATCGAAGAAGGAGTTCGGGTGGTTGAACAATTAGCGGCCACTCAAAAAACTGGCTTTGTAGTAAAATAATCGATCGACCGAAATTTTTCTTATCCATGGCCAAACAAGCTGAACAGTCGGCAACGCTTCGTAAACAATGGTTTGCCATTTATACCAAACCCCGTTGGGAAAAGAAAATCGATGCGGTGCTTATCCGAAAAGGAGTAAACAGTTGGTGCCCAATTCAAAAAACAGAAAGATTCTGGAGCGACCGGAAAAAGATTATTGATGAGCCGCTTTTCCGTTCCTATGTTTTTGTGCATATAGATGCTACGGAACGTGCCACTGTATTGTCTACTGCTGGGGTTCTCAATTTTGTATATTATCTGGGTAAACCCGCTATTATTCGGGATGAGGAAATAGAAATTATCAAAAATTACCTCGGTGAGAAAGGAGCAGTTTTGTCAGTTATTTCCGCAGAAGGATATCGGGAAGAAACCAAAGTATTGGTGAATCACGGCGTATTTATGGGAAATGAAGGAACCGTAATACGCGGGGGTAAGAAAAAAGTATACGTGCGCCTCGAAAGTCTCGGACAAGTAATGGTGGTAGAATTTCCTACTGAGTTTATCAGTCCGGTTCTCTGATATTTTTTCGGGTTAATTCAGGGTCCAATCCATAATCTGATGCGCCCATTCTTCCCGATAAGGGGTTTTTACCCGAATATAGTTATCCGTATAACCCTCCATCATACCATTTTTTTTAAAGTCTTCCCACAGCACTTTTCTGCTGGAACCTATAAATTTTTCCTGAAAGGCCTGTTGTAATCGGTAAGAAAGATTTCTCAATATTTTATTCCGTTCGTTTCTGATGGCAACCGGAACTACCGGCTGAATCTGGAGTGCTTGAGTATTATCTCTTTCAGAATAGGTAAATACATGTAGATAGGCCACATCCAGTGATTGAATAAATTGAACAGTTTCTAGAAAATCTTCCTGTGTTTCGCCCGGAAATCCAACAATCACATCTACCCCAATGGCAGCATGGGGCATGGTTTTTTTTATCAGCGCAACTTTTTCTGCATACAATTCGCTCCGGTATCTTCGGCGCATAGCGGCCAGTGTTTTGTTACTGCCACTTTGCAGGGGAATATGAAAATGAGGCATAAAACTCGATCCCGCTGCCACCGTTTCAATAATTTCGGAGGTAAGTAAATTCGGTTCAATAGATGATATCCGATACCGGGGCACGGCTTGTTGTTGTTCGAGGGCGGAAACCAATTGCGTAAAATTTTCGGCACGTTCACCTTGCGCATTCAACCCAAAATCTCCCAGATTTACCCCTGTTAATACGATTTCCTTCACACCATTTTTTGCGAGGGTTTCTGTTTGTTTTAGCACTTCCGTTATGGTATTGCTGCGGCTCTTTCCCCGGGCAAGTGGAATGGTACAAAATGTACAGGAGTAATCACATCCGTCCTGTACCTTTAAAAAACTTCTGGTACGGTCGCTCAACGATACTGCTGCATGAAAATCTTGCACCGTTTCGATATCGCAACTGCAAATTTTGGCTGTTCCGGTTCGGGTAAGATTTTTCAGGTGGGAGGTAAGGTTAAATTTTTCCGCTGCCCCTAAAACCAGATCTACCCCCTGAATACCAGCAATTTCTTGGGGTTTCAATTGGGCATAACAACCGGTAATTACCACAAAACTTTCGGGAGCCTGCCGGCGGATGCGGCGTACCAGCTGTCGGCATTCTTTATCTGCATTATCGGTTACCGAACAAGTATTAATTACATAAATGTCGGCTTCCTCCTCAAAGGGGCGTTTTACAAAACCTTCCAGCTCAACCATACGGGCAAGGGAGGAGGTTTCTGAATAGTTCAGTTTACATCCCAAGGTATGAAAGGCAATGGTAGGATTGTTTTCCATGAGGCGCAAAGATAGGGTAGTTTAAAAAAACACACTTTCCCAACTGGCCCTATACCCTAATATTCTATTAAAAATCATATAAACACGGCTCTCATTTCTAAATTTAGTATTAATAAGGTATGTTTGCGGGTACGTTTTAAACACCTAAACTATGCAGTTTAACAAGATCAACAATATTGTCGGCTGGGCCGTTTGCCTGATCGCCTGTACCGTGTATATCATGACCGCTGAAGCGGGAGGCAGTTTTTGGGATTGCGGCGAGTTCGTGAGCAGTTGCTTTAAACTTCAAATTCCCCACCCACCTGGGGCACCTTTATTTGTGTTGTTGGGCCGCCTGTTTATCATTGTTTTTGGCGATAATCCCCTTACCGCAGCCCGTGCCGTTAATATTATGAGTGCGTTGGCTAGTGGTTTTACAATTTTGTTTCTATTCTGGACCATTACCCATTTTGCCCGCAGAATAGCCGGAGTTAAAGTGGTAGATGTGCTCAGCAATGCTCAAATATGGACCATCATGGGTGCCGGAGTAGTAGGTGCCCTTGCTTATACATTCAGCGATTCTTTCTGGTATAGTGCTGTGGAGGGTGAGGTATATGCCCTTTCTTCCTTCTTTACCGCCATCGTATTCTGGTCGATCCTTAAATGGGAAGCCCATGCTGATGAACCGGGCGCAGACAAATGGATTGTATTTATTTTCTTCCTGATGGGATTGTCGATAGGGGTACACTTGCTTAATTTGCTAACCGTTCCGGCGATTGTGATGGTATTTTATTTCCGTCGCCGTCAAAACTTCGCATACGCAACCCTGCGCAAATGGTTCTTTCGTTTAACGATTATCGGAGGTGCAATAGGAATGATTGGCGGATTGGTAATGGCCTCCTCCGATGCTTCTGATCAAGTGCCGATGGATGGAACAATGGCAGCATTGATTTTATTTGGAACCCTAATTGCAATTGGACTGCTATTTGCTTTTGAAAAGCTTTATCCCGTTCAGAAAGAAGTGTATGGTGGAACTTATATCTTTTTCCTGCTTTCCTGCGTAATATTAGGGTTTACCCTTTTTGTGGTAATTCCGTATTCTATAAAAGGTGCCGGATATTTCGACCGCATTTTTGTGAATAGTTTCGGTTTGCCTTTCTTCGTAGGGTTTGCATTTTTCTTTTTGTTGTTGGCCGTTGGTATCCGCTTTGGTCTAGTTTGGGCGGCTAAAAAAGGTTGGCATTATCTAACCCTGGGATTGTGGAGCGTTACCTTCCTGCTGGTTGGGTATAGTGCCTATGTAACTACTTTGTTGCGCAGTAATGCCGACCCTTCTGTGGATATGTATAATGTAGATAATCCCATCAGCTTGGTGGGGTACTTAGGAAGGGAACAATATGGTGATTTTCCGCTGGTATACGGACAAAAATTCACTGCTCGTCCCTACGATCTTAAAAGTACCGGTATGCGGTATCAAAAGTCTGGTGATAAATACATCGAAATTGGTGAAGACAAAAAGTATGTTTACATGCCGGAAGATAAAATGGTATTTCCCCGGGTTTGGGATGCCAGTAACGACCAATACCATGCCGATTATTATGCGCAAGTGTTGGGAATAGGCCAAAACAAAGACGGCACTTATGATGGTTCACCCAACCAGGGGGATAACCTGAAATTCTTTGCCTCATATCAGATTTACTTTATGTATTTCCGCTACTTCATGTGGAATTTTTCGGGCAAGCAAAACGATAATCAAGGCTTCTTTGTAGCTAACCTCCGCGATGGTAACTGGATAACTGGTATTCCCATTTTAGATAACCTGATGTATGGTGATCAAAGTAAAATGCCGGATAGCCTGAAAAATAATAAAGCCAATAATAAGTTATTCTTATTGCCCTTTATTTTAGGCTTAATTGGTTTATTCTATCAGTATAGAAAACATAAAGCAGATGGCTGGATTAATATCTTATTATTTTTCTTTACCGGTTTTGCCATCATACTCTATTTGAATCAGGCCGGTAATCAGCCCAGAGAGCGAGATTATGCCTATGTGGGTAGTTTCTATGCTTTTGCCATCTGGATTGGTTTGGGCGTGATGCAAGTGAAAGAATGGCTCTCTTTTAAATTATCCTCCGGTTTTGCAGCTACGCTTGCAACCGTAATTTGTTTACTGGCAGTACCCGCACTAATGGCTCAGCAAGAATGGGACGATCACGATCGTAGTCAGAAAAAATTGCCAGGCGATTTGGCCCGCGATTATCTGGAAAGTTGTGCCCCCAATGCCATCCTGTTTACGTATGGCGATAACGATACCTACCCACTTTGGTATGCCCAAGAAGTAGAAGGCGTAAGGCCAGATATTCGCGTAATTAACTTTAGCTTATTGGGTATTGACTGGTATATTAATCAGCTTCGCTATAAAGTAAATCAGAGTAATCCCATTGATGTGATTTGGAGTAAGGAGCAAATTGAAGGCTCTAAGCGGGATTATGTGTTTTATAATCCGGTTCCCTCCATACCAGAAGATCAATACTACGACCTGAAAGACTTGATGAAGAATTATGTGGGAAGTGATGAAAAAGAAAAAATGGTAGAAGGCCGCGGTGAAGGATATTTTAATACTTTCCCTGTTCGTAAAATGGCTATTCCTGTTAACCTAGAAACAGTTCGAAAAAATGGAACGGTTTCTGATCGGGATAGCGTGTTGAGTGAAGTAAGATTCGAAATCCCTAAAAATGGATTGGCTAAAAATGATCTGGCATTGCTTAACATCATTGCAGCTAATGAATGGAAGCGGCCGATTTATTTTACCAATCCGGGTTCCGATTTAGGATTGAGTGCCTACATCCGCCGTGATGGACTTACCTATCGGTTGGTACCTGTAAAAAACAGCGATATCAATACCAATTGGACACAGGATAAGCTGATGAATAAATTTGTATTTGGTAATGCCGATAAAAAGGGCGTTTATTTTGATGAAGAAAACAGACGTCATCTGGGTTCCCTCCGATCAACCTATGCAGATTTGGCACTTAGCTTATCGGCAGAAGGTAGATACGAGGAGGCGAAAGCGGCCCTTCAAAAAGCAGATAAAATGCTGAATGAATCGAACTTCCCGTATGGACTTGCCAACCGATACAATATGCACAACCGAAATTCGCTGGTCTTTATGCAGGCTTGTGTTCAGGCGGGCGATACAGCATTAGCAAAAAAAGTAGGGGATGCAGTGAAAAAAGATCTGCGCCAACAAATAGCCTATTACCAATCACTCAAGGGTAGTAAGGCTGAATTTATGCAACAAGAGGCGTATATGGCAGAAGAATTGGCAAATCGTTTAGAACAAATGGATAACCCAGCATCTAACCGGATCGAAATTCCTGGCAAATTGATGAAGCCGGCGGATAGTGTAAACAAGTAGTTGCTTCTTATAATTAAGTAATTCATAACAGCCTGTAAATCACAGGCTGTTATTTTTTGCAACTATTCAGCCCTTATCTGTGTTATCTTTACATACCATTTAGTTTGCTTTTCATGAAGTCTGTACGATTTTTTCAATATACCCCCCCTAATGCCTCTCAATCAACCTTTGAGCAGCTGTTAAATATTTTCATGCAACTGCTCACCTATACCAATGGAGATGCTTCGGAAGCATTGAACTGGTTGAATGAGTTGGACAGGCAATATAAGCTCACCAACGATGCCTATGGGATGGGCGATTTTATTGAAGACCTGAAAGAAAACGGATACCTGCAAGAAAATCCTCAAAATGGCGACCTGCGGATTACCGGAAAATCGGAGCAAACCATTCGCAAGAAAAGTTTGGAAGAAATTTTCGGTAAGCTAAAAAAGAGCAAAACGGGCAATCATGCTACCCGAAAGCCCGGGCAGGGAGACGAGCCCAGTGCCGATAACCGACCCTATCAGTTTGGCGACACCATCGAGCAAATTGATTTTACCGATAGTATCCGAAATGCGCAAATAAATAGGGGAGTAGAGGCTTTCTCTATGCAGGAAGATGATTTGCAAATTCGTGAGCAAGATTTTGCCACCCAAACTTCTACGGTATTAATGATTGATATTTCGCATTCGATGATTTTATATGGGGAAGATCGGATAACTCCTGCCAAAAAAGTGGCGATGGCATTGAGTGAACTAATTACTACTCGTTACCCGAAAGACACTTTAGACATTGTTGTTTTTGGCAATGATGCCTGGAGCATTGAAATAAAAGATTTACCCTATTTACAGGTAGGTCCCTATCATACCAACACCGTTGCCGGATTAGAATTGGCTATGGATATCCTGCGTAGAAGAAAAAATACCAATAAGCAGATTTTTATGATTACCGATGGCAAGCCCACCTGCTTAAAAATCGGCGGCAAATATTATAAAAACAGTTTTGGATTAGATCGTAAAGTGGTGAATCGCTGCATTAACCTGGCAGCACAGTGCAAGAAACTGAAAATACCCATCACCACTTTTATGATTGCCTCCGACCCTTATTTGCAATCCTTTGTGCAGGAGTTTACCGAAACCAATCAGGGGAAAGCCTTTTTCGCATCTCTCGACAAATTAGGCGCTTTCATTTTTAAAGATTTTGAAAGCGGCAAACGTAAAACAGTCTATTAAACTATTGCCGGTTAGTCCGGCATTGAAATGTAAGTAAGCTATATGAATCACTCAAAGATAAAAACCCTCGGTCAATTAAAAGCCTCTGGATACCTGAGTAAATCGGTTAAACAGGAATTAAGAGATAATTTAATAGGCTTTATCCAGCGCAAAGAAAATCCTTTCTCCGGCATATTGGGGTATGAAGATACCGTGATACCGGATACGGAGCGGGCCCTACTGAGCCGGCATAATATATTGTTTCTTGGGCTGCGTGGGCAGGCAAAAACCCGTATGGCACGCCAGATGGTGGAATTGTTAGATGAATATGTGCCCATAGTTGCCGGAAGTGAAATAAACGATGATCCCCTTCATCCCCTTAGCCGTTTTGCCAAAGATCAGATTGCAGAGCATGGTGATGAAACCCCCATTCAGTGGATTCATCGGGAAGAAAGATATGGCGAAAAATTAGCTACGCCGGATGTGAGTGTAGCTGATTTGATTGGTGATATTGATCCCATTAAAGCTGCCAATATGAAGCTCAGCTTTGCGGATGAAAAAGTAATTCACTACGGTATCATTCCTCGTAGTAACCGAGGCATTTTTGTGATCAACGAACTTCCTGATTTACAAGCACGGATACAGGTGGCACTGTTTAATATTTTACAGGAAGGGGATATTCAAATACGAGGTTTTAAAATTCGGATGCCACTCGATATCTTGTTTGTGTTTACCGCTAATCCGGAAGATTATACCAACCGAGGTAGTATCGTTACCCCTTTAAAAGACAGAATCGAAAGCCAAATTCTAACCCACTATCCAAAAGATATTGAAACCTCATTAGCCATTACCGAACAAGAAGCGCATTTATTACCCGAGCAAATCGGAAGGGTTACCATCAGTGATTTGGTAAAGCGATTGGTAGAGCAGGTTGCTTTTGAAGCAAGATCGCACGAATATGTTGATAAGAAGAGCGGGGTAAGTGCCCGACTTACGATTGCAGCTTTCGAGAATATGGTAAGTGCTGCAGAGCGAAGAGCCATTATACACCAGCAAGAAAATACCCAGGTATGGATCAGTGATTTGGCGGGCATTATTCCAGCGATTACTGGCAAAATCGAATTGTTATATGAGGGAGAGCAAGAAGGTCCCTATCAGGTAGCACTTCATTTGTTGGATAAAGCCATCCGAACCATTTTTCTACAGTATTTTCCGAATCCGGAAGTAACCAAGAAGAAAAGAAGTACCGGAAAAAAATCGGCAGACGAAAAGCAACCAGAAAATCCTTACCAAACCATCATTCGTTGGTTTGATGCCGGCAATCAACTGGATATACCAGTGGATATTTCCGACGAGAAAAAGATACAGCAATTGTATCAGGTAGAAGGCTTGTATGGAATGGTAAAAAAACAGTTTCCTACCATGAATGAACGTGAGTCGGCGCTGTTGATGGAATTTATTTTATATGGACTGTCTGTTTATTCTGTAATCAGCAAAAAAATGAATGACGGTCGTATTACTTTTAATGATCTGATGGGCAGCATGATGAACCTGGGAAACCTGAATCTGGGGGATGAAGAAGACTTTTTTCCGGAGGAAGATCGCTGATAATGATTAGAGGATTTTTTTCAACAAATCAATGGTATAATCGATTTCTTCTTTTTGGTTGTGTTTAGAGAAAGAGAATCGAACCGTTACCCGATCATCGTTGAATTGGCGGAGTGCCTCAATCACATGAGATCCTTTGCTGGCACCACTGCTGCAAGCACTGCCCCCACTGGCACAAACCTGGTGGATGTCCATATTAAACAACAACATTTCTGATTTATCCGTTTTTGGGAAGGAAGCACTGAGAACTGCATACAAACTATTTCCCGAAGGATCTCCATTAAATCCGGTTTCGGGTATTTCTTGTAACAGTTTGTCCATCATATATTGCTTCAAGCTGGCAATGTAGGCGGTGTGATCACTATAATTTTCATGTGCCAGTTCCAAGGCGCGGGCAAAGCCTACGATGCCATATACATTTTCCGTTCCGGCACGCATATTCCTTTCCTGACTTCCCCCATGAATAAAGGGATGGATTTTTACCCGATCGCTGATGTATAACAAACCCACTCCTTTTGGGCCGTGAAATTTATGTGCGGCTCCGGTAATAAAATGTACCGGTGTTTCTTGTAAATTGAAGGGATAATGCCCTACTGTTTGCACAGTGTCGCTGTGAAAAATCGCGCCATATTGCTCGCATAATGCACCTACTGTTTGTAGGTTCAGCAGATTGCCTATTTCGTTATTGGCATGCATCAGGGTTACCAAACATTTTCCTGTTTTTCCTTTTAGCAACTCTTCTAAATGTAAAAGATTGATATGTCCATCTGGCAGCAGTTCAACATACTCTAAATCTACTTGGCCGGTGTGATGTAAAAACTCGATGGTATGTAGGGTAGCATGGTGTTCGATGCGTGAACTGATAATTCGGGTACACCCCAAATCTCTTATGGCTGCGAGAATGGCCGTGTTACTGCTTTCGGTTCCGCCGCTGGTAAAGAATATTTCGGAATTGCGGGCTCCGAGTAAACTGGCAACCGATTTCCGGGCCTTTTCAATGGCCATGCGGCTTTCCCGGCCATAGCTGTAAATGGAGGAGGGATTACCAAAATGCGAAGTAAAATAAGGCATCATGGTTTCTAGCACCTGCGGATCCAGCGGGGTAGTAGCAGCATTATCAAGGTATATTCTCTCCATCTTCGTAAAGTTACAAAACCTTCTAAAAGGGTTATCCCATCTTTTTTGAAGATTCATTGATGTCTTGCATTATTTTGAGCGCAATATTCGATGCGGACGACTCCAAATTACTTTCAGAATAAATTCGGATAATCGGTTCCGTATTGCTGCTGCGCAAATGTACCCAGTCTGTTTCAAAATCAATTTTTAATCCATCCACCGTATTTACTGGATAATTTTTATATTTCTCTTGTAAATCTTTAAATATTGCTTGCAAGTCTTGCCCTTCTTTCAACTCAATTTTATTTTTGCTCATGAAATAATTCGGGTAGGTATTTCTGAGTTGTTGGATAGTTTTTTTCTCGCGAGCAAGATGACTTAAAAAAAGTGCAATGCCTATCAGTGCATCTCGTCCGTAATGGAAGTCGGGAACTATGATACCGCCATTTCCTTCCCCTCCGATAACTGCCTCATTGGCCTTCATGGTTTCAACTACATTAACTTCTCCTACTGCACTGGCAAAATAGTTGCCGCCATGGCGGAGGGTTACGTCTTTTAAAGCGCGGGTACTGGATAAATTGCTTACGGTGTTTCCTTTTTTCCGGCCTAATATATAATCCGCTACTGCCACTAGTGTATATTCTTCCCCAAAAAAGCTACCATCCTCGCAAACAAAGCAAAGTCGGTCCACATCAGGATCAACTGCAATACCCAGATTAGCCCCCTTGGATTTAACTGCCCTGGATAGTTCAGTTAAGTTTTCGGGAAGTGGTTCCGGGTTGTGAGAAAATTTTCCAGTTACTTCTCCATTCAGCAGGGTAATATTTTCCGGGGCAATACCCAACGCCTCCAATAAGGGGGGAACGGATAGGGCACCGGTGCTGTTGATTACATCTACCACAATAGTAAAATTGGCGGCTTGTATAGCTGCTTTATCTACCAGGGGATATTGCAAAATCGCTTCAATATGTTCCTGAATGGCGGTAGTATGTGTTGTAATCTCTCCCAGCTCGTCTACCGGGGCAAATTGATAGGCATCAGCACTGGCAATTGCTAAAACGGAGGCTCCGTCGGCGGCACTGATAAATTCTCCTCGGTGATTGAGCAATTTAAGGGCATTCCATTCGCGGGGGTTATGGCTGGCAGTGATGATGATTCCTCCACCTGCTTGCTGCTGAACAACCATCATTTCAACGGTAGGGGTGGTGCTTAAGCCAACATTGATTACATCTATCCCAAGGGCAGCAAGTGTTTGCATCACCAATTGTTGCACCATTTCGCCACTGATACGGCCATCTCTACCAACCACTATTCGTTTGGCAGATCCCTGTTGCAGCAGCCAGGTTCCAAAAGCAGCCGAAAAGCGAACCACATCCAGCGGACTAAGGGATATACCTGGGGTTCCACCAATGGTTCCCCGAATGCCGGAAATACTCTTAATCAATGCCATATATCAGTATATTAAATGCGTGCAAAGATAATTCAATTTTTTTTGTGAGGGAAGGGTGTACTTTTGCACTCTATGGTAACCGACAACTGGTTTAAGGCTTGGTTTAATTCAGATTATTATCATTTACTATATAAACATAGAGATGAGCTGGAGGCGGAGGGCTTTATCAGAAAGCTAATCGGCCATTTACAACCCGCTGCCGGCTCCCGTATGGTGGATGTAGCCTGCGGTAAGGGCCGACACAGTAAGGTTTTATGTGATTTAGGATTTGATGTAACCGGAATTGATCTTTCGGCTGCTTCTATACAGGCTGCCTTGGAAGAGGAGAACGAACACCTGCATTTTTATCAGCACGATATGCGCATGCCATTTTGGATTAATTATTTTGATTATGCGTTTAATTTTTTTACCAGTTTCGGATATTTCCGTACTCGTAGGGAACATGATAATGCCATCCGTTCATTGGCCGGCAGTTTGAAAAAAGGGGGAAAATTGGTAATTGATTATATCAATGTAGCTAAAGCCGCCCGTGAATTGCCGCAGACCTTTCTGCAAGAAGAGTCATCGAATCAGATCACCTTTCAAATTGCAAAATGGCAGGATGAACATCATTTTTACAAGCAAATTCAAATTAAAGATGCTTCCGGGGGTTCACTGCGGCATTTGTTTACCGAAAAAGTAGCAAAATTCTCCTTACACGACTTTTCGGATATGCTGGCATATAGTGGTTTGCAGATTCAGGAAATTTTTGGAGATTACCAATTGAATCCTTTCGATGGGCAACAATCCGACCGGGTGATTATAATAGCAACTAAACAGTGATTATGTTCCCTTATACAGTTCGGAATACCTCATTGGGCAACCCAATACTTACCCCTATATTTACACTATGTTTTTAAAGGGAGCGCCCATATACTGCTTGTTATTGGCAGCACCGGAGTGGTTTATTCGGGCCGATAGAAAATTATTTGCCCTAATAAATCAGCAACTTTCTCATCCTTTTCTGGATGCCATCTTTCCTTGGTGGCGTGAGACGATTACCTGGACGCCCCTCTATCTGTTTCTCTTGATATTTGTAATTGCCAATGCCAAAAAAAGCAGTTTACCCTGGATCATTATGGCAGTGATAACTATTTTGCTCAGCGATCAAATCAGCAGTTCAATAATTAAACCCATTTTTGGCCGATTGCGCCCCTGCAACGAACCGGAGTTAGCAGGTTCGGTACGATTATTATTAGATGGTTGTGGTGCGGGTTATAGTTTTACTTCCTCCCATGCTACCAATCATTTTGCCATCGCTATTTTTCTAATGATAACTTTACAAAACTGGTTAAATGGCTATGGCTGGGTATTTTTGCTATGGGCCGGTACCGTAGTATATGGACAAGTTTATGTGGGCGTTCATTATCCGCTGGATATAATTGGTGGTGCATTGCTGGGTTCAGGTATTGGATTTTTCACCGCCCGATTTTATACACAACGCTTAGGTGGTTTACCCTTTTTAAATAGCAACCCTAATGATTAATCGATCAACTTTTCATTGGCTGCTTTTCATTTGCTTTCTGGGATGGCTTGCCGGATTCTTTGCAGTTCCCTTAATGGATATCGATGCCAGTCAATACGCCAGTATCAGTAGAGAAATGCTAGAACGGAAAAGTTTTTTACAGGTATTTGATGTTGGGAAAGATTATCTGGATAAACCTCCTTTGCTTTTTTGGTTTTCGTCTTTTTCTATGTGGTTATTTGGGGTAAATACTTGGGCATTTCGCTTGCCCTCTCTTTTATTTGCTATATTTTCGGTGGTGGCTACTTATCAATTGGCACGCTTGTATTACAATCAGCAAATAGCCCGGTTAAGTGCTATCGTATTGGCTTCCTCCCAAGCACTTTTTTTAGTTACCCATGATGTACGTTGTGATACTATGTTGATGGGATGGGTAACCCTTAGCCTCTGGCAACTAGCTGATTGGTATCAAAGCAATCGAAAGGGATCCTTATTCATCGCCACCATCGCAATTGCAGGTGGCATGCTTACCAAGGGCCCCATTGCATTGTTGGTACCTGCTTTTGCATTTGCCCCACATTTTATTTTGCGAAGAGAATGGAAACCCTTTTTTAAAGTTGAATATATCGGGGTGATACTCGGCGTGGGATTACTACTAATTCCTATGTGCATAGGACTGTATCAGCAATACGATTTGCAGCCCGGTAAGTTAATTAATGGAATACCTATACAATCGGGATTGCGATTTTATTTCTGGACGCAGAGTTTCGGTAGATTTACCGGAGAAAATTTTTTCCATGAAATGAGCTATTTCAGTTTCCTATTCGAAAATATGCTATGGAGTTTTCTTCCCTGGATACTGTTATTTTCTGCCGGGCTTATTTGGCGAGTGTATTTGTTGATTGTATATCGGGGTAAAATCAACTCGGCACAGGAATGGATTACCCCGGGAGGTTTTATTGTAACCTATTTGGTATTATCAAGAAGCCAATATCAATTGCCCCATTACATTTTTGTAGTTTTCCCATTGGCTGCTATTGTAACTGCACATTTTTTATTTCAATTATTGCAAGCAGAAGCCTATAAAAAAATCAGTCGGTTCTTTACCGTTTTTCATGCTATTTTATTGGCTCTTATGTGGGTAGTGCTGATAGCCTTACTTTTTTGGGCATTCCCGGCTCTACCAGTTTGGGTAAACATACTTTCGGTAATAGGAGGGTTGGTGTATTTGATTTTTATTTTTCGGTTACGCAAAACGCCCTATTTAGTTATTCTGGCCGTTTATACCACTGTTGGAGTAAATATGTTTTTAAGTACTGCTTTTTATCCGAATGTGCTCAAATACCAAATGGGCAATGATGCTGCTGCATTTATCAATAAGCAATCCTTACCAACAGAGAAGATGATGGTGTTTGGTCCGGATGCCGGTCGCTCCCTTTACTTTTATGGGCGCCATATCTTTCCCAATACGCACGATTGGAAATTACTTCAAAATGCACAGTACATTATCACCATAATGGATAGTGTGCCGATGCTTCAGCAGCATTATCCCGGCTCCCGGATGGTACATCAAGGGTTTAATTATGGAGTTTCGATGCTTACCCCCGAATTCCTCAATCCTGCAACCCGAGATTCGGTTTGTGGAAAGTATGCTATAGTGCAATTATCCCCGCGAAGCAAGCTTTGATGGCAATTTGTTAACTTTATGAACTAATTATGGCAGATATTCTGATAATAGTAGCATTAATCATAATAAATGGACTCTTTTCCATGGTTGAAATCGCATTGATTTCTTCCCGAAAAGCGCGATTAGAATCGCAAGCAGCCAAAGGCGATACAGAGGCAGCCCGCGCATTAAAGCTGGCAAATCACCCCGATGGGTTTTTGTCAACCGTGCAAATTGGTATTACCCTAATTGGTGTGCTTACCGGTATTTACTCCGGGGATAATTTTAAAGCACCCTTGCAAAAATGGTTGTCGGGCATCCCAATTTTAGAGCCCTACAGTGCTGCACTTGCCACCACAGTTATAGTAGTTGTGCTAACCTATCTTTCCATGGTGCTGGGAGAATTGGTGCCTAAACGTATTGGACTCAGCAATCCCGAACGCATTGCCAAAATGATGGCTAAGCCGATGCACATGCTGATGAAAATTACCTATCCGTTTATCTGGTTGCTTAGCAAATCTGCCCAATTGATTATGAAATTACTGGGTATTCATGCCAATGAAAATCAGGTAACCGAAGAAGAAATCAAAGCCATTATCAGTGAGGGAACCGAGCATGGTGCTATTGAAGAAGCTGAACAGGAAATCATCGAACGGGTTTTTCATTTGAGCGACCGGAATATCACTTCCTTAATGACGCACCGTTCTGATATTATCTGGTTGCCGGCTAATGATACAGTTGCCGTTGCCAAAGCTGGACTAACCGAAGTAGTGCATTCTGTTTATCCGGTTTGTAATAAAAATATCGATCAAATAGAGGGAATGGTTTCTATCAAAGACCTGTTCACTGCGCGGCCCGAACAAACCATACAACAAGTAATGCGCCCCGCTATGTATGTGCCTGAAAATCTTACGGCCTATCAGGTGTTGGAACAATTTAGGGAAACCAAAATTCATCAGTGTTTTATTGTAGATGAATATGGATCGGTGCAGGGTTTAATTACACTGAATGATATCCTCGAAGCCATCGTGGGAGATATCCCCCAGGAAGAAGATCAGGAGTTTGAAATCATTGAAAGAGCAGATGGAACCTATCTGGTAGATGCCCAAATACCCTTTTATGATTTTCTCGATAAGTTTGATAAAACCGAATGGATGATGGAAGGCGACCAAGAGTTTGATACGCTGGCGGGATTTATTATCCATCAATTAGAAAAAATACCCTCCACCGGCGATCTGCTGAATTGGAAAATATTTCAGTTAGAAATTGTTGATATGGATCACCACCGGATAGATAAGGTGCTGGTAACGCTAAAGGACTAATTTCCCGTTTACCAGGTAAAATTCAGGTGGCTGGCAGGATAATCCAGCTTCTTACTGGTTTCTAACTTCCCTTTTTTTACATGAAATATATTGGTTTGCACATTCACAAACTCGTATAAGAGGTTGCAGTCTGCCTCCAGCGTTTTTAATTGGGTGATATTGGGAATTTCAAAATAACACCAGATACTTTCATTCTGAATTTCATACCCGATGTATTGCAGCTCGCAGGGTTTTCCATTAATGGTAAGGTGCAATTTTTGACGGATATATGCACTCACCTGTTTATCTACCAGGGTTTTGTTTTTGGGATATACCAGATCGATAGGAGTATTGGTTTGTTTGCGAAGGGTTTGTTCAAGGTCTTCCGTAAATATCCGAACACTGATTTCGGCGGTGGCGGCAGATTCGTTGTGCTGGATTTCAATTACCGAAACATAAAAAGGATGAAATAGCAGCATCCATATGGCAACTAAGGGCTGAATTGCTATCTTTACCATACTCGTCATGGCACAAAATTCACTAATATTTATCTTATCTGCAAATGAATGATTTTAGCTTGTACCTGGAAGTAGGCTTTCAACATATTGCCAACCTGCAGGGGATAGATCATATCTTATTTATTGCTGCCCTTTGTCTTCGCTATCAGTTTGCCGATTGGAAGAAAGTGTTGATTTTAGTTACTGCTTTCACCATCGGCCACTCCCTTACCCTGGCGCTTAGTGTGCTGGATATGATCACTGTTTCTACCAATTGGGTGGAGTTGTTGATACCCGTTACCATCTTATTAACCGCTATTAGCAACCTGGCTGTTAAAAAATTCACTTTTCAAACCCGTTTTCCATTGATTTATTTCCTGGCCCTGTTTTTTGGCTGCATCCATGGTTTGGGATTTAGTAATTATCTGAAAAGCTTGTTGGTCACCACAGAACAGATTCTTCCTAGGTTATTGGCGTTTAATTTAGGGCTGGAAGCCGGACAGCTGGCAATCGTGTTCATATTATTAATTATTTCACTAATATCTGTTTATTTATTTCGATTTAGCAGAAGAGAATATATTTTGTATTTTTCCGGTGCTATCGGTGCCTTGGCACTGGAAATGGCCATTCAACGTGCAAACTTCTTAATCCATTAAAATGAAAAGATTTTTACTGATTTTTTCCCTGTTTTTTGTGTACCCTCTTTTTGCACAAAATATCATGAACAATCCCGGTTCTAACCATGGAAACCGGTTTGAACAATTGGGAACTATTTTGCCCACCCCCAACGAATACAGAACAGCCAGCGGAGCCCCGGGTCCTAAGTACTGGCAACAACGGGCCGACTATGTAATCAAATGCGAATTAGATGAGCCAAATTTTACGGTTAAAGGCTCTGAAACTATAACGTATTATAATAATTCTCCGGATGCACTAACTTATCTCTGGTTACAATTAGATGAAAATGAGCATAGCTCGGTGAATAATGCGAACTATCAGAGCAGTTCTAATCTGAGCCGCATGTATACTACTGGTCAGCTCGATCAAATGGCTACTGCCGGAACTGATAATGGAAATGGAGAGATCATTAAAAAAATAACCGATGCTACTACCGGTAAGCCGCTTAGCTATCGGATTAATAAAACCATGATGCGGGTGAATTTACCGGCTACTTTAAAGCCCGGTCAAAAATTTGTTTTTTCTATCGACTGGACTTACAAAGTAACCAATCGCTATCAATTTTTTGGACGGGGTGGATATGAGATTTTTTCAGAGGATGCCAATGCCTTGTTTACGATAACGCAGTGGTTTCCTCGTTTGTGTGTGTACAGTGATTTTCAGGGATGGCAGAACCATCAGTTTGCCGGAACCGGTGAATTTGCGTTGGTTTTTGGAAACTATTCTGTTCAAATAACCACACCGGCCGATCATGTGGTGATGGCAACCGGCGAGTGCCAAAACTATCCGCAATTGCTAACAGCTGCTCAGCAAGCTCGTTGGAATAAAGCACAAACATCCAAAGAGCCCGTTGAAATTGTAACCTTGGATGAAGCCACTGCTGCAGAAAAACAAAAAAGTAAAGCCACCAAAACCTGGGTGTTTAAGGCCGATAATGTGCGTGATTTTGCCTGGGCCTCTAGCCGAAAATTTGTTTGGGATGCCATGCCTGCTTATGTAGAAGGAAAGAAAGTAATGTGCATGAGCGCCTATCCAAAAGAAGCCTACGGTTTATGGCGCAAATATTCTACCAAACTGGTAGCACATACCATCAAAACCTATAGCAAATTCTCTATTCCTTATCCCTACCCCGTTGCTCAAAGTATTGAGGCCAGTAATGGTATGGAATATCCAATGATTTGCTTTAACAATGGTCGTACCGAAAAAGATGGCACTTACAGTGAATCTGTAAAGAACGGAATGGTGGGAGTTATCATTCACGAAGTGGGCCATAACTTTTTCCCCATGATTGTAAACAGTGATGAGCGCCAGTGGTCATGGATGGATGAGGGACTCAATACATTTGTTCAATACCTCACAGAGGAAATGTATGACAATAAGTTTCCTTCTAGAAGAGGGCCTGCATTTAGTATAGTAGACTATATGAAGTTGCCCAAAGATCAGTTGGAGCCTATTATGACCAACAGTGAAAATATCATCGGTTTTGGCGCTAATGCTTATGCTAAGCCTTCTGTGGGTTTGAATATTTTGCGAGAAACCGTAATGGGTAGGGAATTATTTGATGAGTCATTTAAAGAATATGCCCGCCGTTGGGCCTTTAAACATCCTACACCTGCAGACTTCTTCCGTACAATGGAAGATGCGAGTGGGGAGGATTTAGATTGGTTTTGGCGCGGATGGTTTTATGGGGTAGAAGCCTGTGATATTTCTCTGGATAGTGTTCGACATGCTATATTCGATCTAAATGCCAACACCGCCGGCGGAATGGGTATGGGAGGAAGAGGGAATGCCCCTGGTGCCGGAGTTGGACGGCCCATTGCCAAACCTCTTGTGAATTCATTTGAAGATATTTCTAAAATTCGGAATCGTGCCGATAAGAGTATCTTGTTTCTTACCGATGTGGATACAACATTAAGAGATTTTTATTGGCGCTATGCAAGAGGATTAGAGCCATACGATTCAGTTACTCGTCAACCCGCCCCTGCGATGCCTACTCCCGAGCCGTTAACTGAAGAAGAGAAAGCCCGGTATGCTGGTATGCATTTGTATGAGATCAATTGCACTAATAAGGGAGGATTGTTAATGCCGGTAATTGTGGAATTTACTTTTGAAGATGGTACTAAAATGAAAGAAAATATTCCCGCACAAATCTGGCGCAAAAATGAGAATGCTGTTAGCAAAGTATTTATGACTTCTAAAAAAGCCGTAAAAATTCAAATAGATCCGATGCGTGAAACAGCAGATATTAATGAAGGCAACAATACCTGGCCTCGGGTACCGGATGATTCTAAGTTTGCCATTTTCAAGGGCAGAATTCCCGGAGGAAGAGGAGGTGTACCACAAGGCATTAATCCTATGCAGGCAGCTCAGCAAAAGAAATAATCGTTTAATCTATTCATAAAGGGTTCTGGCAACAGAACCCTTTTATTTTTTTGTTATGAAACATTTTTTCCCCTTTTTAATTTCAGCATTGCTGTTGGCAGGAACCTTACAGGCAGCCCAGGTAGATACCATTGAAATTTACAGTAACAGTATGCACAAGGCAATCAAAACAGTGGTGATAAAGCCTTCGGTTAAAAAGTCAACCCGTTTTCCGGTAGTATACCTGTTGCATGGTGCGGGTGGTAGTTATGCCAACTGGATTCAAAAAGTGCCCCATATTCAGCAACTGGCCGATCAATATCAACTGATGATTGTTTGTCCGGATGGAGCCTCCACCAGCTGGTATTTCGATAGTCCGATAGATTCTACTTTTAAATACGAATCCTTTGTTTCTATGGAAGTGCCGGATTATATCGACAGTCATTACAATACCATACCCGCTCGCGAAGCTAGGGCGATTACCGGGTTAAGCATGGGAGGCCATGGTGCTCTTTTTTTGGCATTTCGCCATGCCGACCGTTTTAGTATTTCGGGCAGTATGAGTGGGGCCTTGCACATTACTGTTATCAGAAAAGGCTATAATGTAGAAAAAAGACTGGGCGATACCCTTACCAATGCCTCTTATTGGAATAATTGGAGTGTATTAAATGTGATTGACCAATATCCGAAAGATTCGCTGCATATATTAATCGACTGTGGTACAGAGGATAGGGTATTACCCATGAATCGGGCGGTACACGAAAAAATGTTGCGTTTAAAAATTCCACACGAATACCTCGAACGGCCGGGAGAGCACAATTGGCCTTACTGGGATAATGCAATCGATTATCAGTTATTTTATATCAATAATTTATTCAGGCGTCAGCTGAAGGAAAAGTAAGGGAACAGTTATTATTGAATTACCGGCTTAGTTCGGCTTTTCCCGCCAAAATTCGGAGTTTCTGGTATTTTAGGTAGCACCTGTCTTTTTTTTGTACCCGTGTCTACTGGTTGAGCAGGTGCCTCCTTGTTATTTACCTGCAAGTCATCTAGATAATATTTTTCTTCGGCAATTATTTTGCCATATACGGGGTCGAAATAACGCCAGGTGCCGTGTTTAATGGAATGGCCTTCATTGCGGATAATCACTTGTTTGTATTTGTTGGCAATGCCCGGATCTGGAACCATGATGGTATCATATAATTGATCCGTTTTTCTGGGGGCCCGCCAATATTCTTCCCGTATTAGTCCTGCTACACTAAAATAGGCACATCTGCCATCTTTATTTCCATTGCGGAAAACCTCTTCGGCAATTTTATCGCCCATCAAATTATAGCTTTTCCAGGTACCTTGCTTGAGGTCATCCTTAAAATAGCCTTCTTCCTCATATCCGGGGTTTCCTCGTAACGGAGCTACTCGAATTACCCATTTTCCCTGCTTCATATCATTCATATCTACCTTATTGATAGAATCGCCGTGTACGCCCTTAATAAACGACTTATATTGTGCGGAGGCACCTGTTGAAAATAAAAGCATTCCGATTAGCCATCTACACCACATAATGAGTAAATTGTACCCTAAATTTATTATAAAAATGCGCAATGCTATTCCAAAATTATTGTTAAGCCTTGTTTTGCTCATTTCTGCATCCAGTTGGGCGCAGGTGAAACCCACTTCGGCAGCAGACCGGCTATCCGTAACAGCCCAAAGAAAAGCACTCTCCGCTCAGTCACTGGTAAATCAGGTACCCTTTAGAAATGTGGGTCCTTCTATCATGAGCGGTCGTGTAGTAGATGTTGATGTTAATCCGGCAGACCCCACTGAATTTTATGTGGCCTATGCCACGGGAGGCCTCTGGCATACGATAAATAATGGGCAGAGTTTTGTTTCCATATTCGACTCAACCGACATACTTACCATCGGCGATATTGCCGTTAACTGGAAATCCCGTTCTATCTGGGTAGGCACCGGAGAAGTAAACAGCAGTCGCTCTTCCTATGCGGGAATGGGTATTTTTCGCTCGAATAACAATGGAAAATCCTGGCAATACTTGGGCTTACCTGAGAGCCACCATATTGGTAAAATTCTGCTGCATCCTACCGATGAATCGGTTGCTTGGGTAGCTGCCCTGGGGCATTTATATTCTAGCAATAAAGACAGGGGTGTTTATAAAACCTCGGATGGTGGTCAACAATGGAAGCAGGTGTTGTATGTTGATGAAAATACCGGTGCCGTAGATATGGATATCAATCCTGCTAATCCGAATGAACTGTATGCGGCCATGTGGTATAAAACCCGCTCGGCCTCCAACCTGGTAGAATCTGGCAAAACCAGCGGCATTTATAAGTCAACCAATGGGGGAGATCAGTGGGAATTGATTTCAGGAGCCGGCAGTGGCTTTCCCAATGGTGATGGAGTAGGTAGAATAGGCGTAGCAGTTTTTCCAAAGAATCCTTCGGTGGTGTATGCTATAGTTGACAATAATTTTAGACAACCGGATACGGCCAAAAAAAATACGGACACTTCTCGTTATGTATTAAGTGATTTTCAAAATCTTACGAAAGAAAGTTTTGCAGCTTTGGATAATAAGAAATTACAAGCATTTATTGGTTCTCCCCGTAATGGGATTCCCCAAAAATATACCTCAGCCTCCATTAAAGAGGCCGTAGCTAATGATCGGTTTCCGCCCTCAGTAATCTGGGATTTTTTGTATGATGCCAATACCGCTTTATTCGAAACACCTATTTATGGGGCACAAGTGTATAAAAGTTCGGATGCCGGTAAAACCTGGACAAAAACCCATGAAAAAGGCATCAATCTTTACAGTACCTATGGCTATTATTTTGGTAAAATATTTGTAAGCCCAATTCAAGAGAATAAAATAGTAGTTACCGGGGTAGATGTTCTGATGAGTGTGGATGGAGGAAAATCATTTAAGAGTATCAATAAAGAAAATGTGCATTCCGATCATCACGTGGTTTGGATGAGTGCAACCAAAGACGGCCATTTTATTAATGGGAATGATGGTGGATGTAATATCACTTATGATAATGGCGAACACTGGTTTAAAGCCAATACCCCACCGGTTGGTCAGTTTTATGCGGTGGCTGTAGATATGGCCAAGCCTTATAATGTATATGGTGGTTTACAAGATAATGGTACTTGGTTTGGATCGAGCAACACCCGGGAAAACTATCGTTGGTTCGATTCGGGTGAGAATCCCTTTAAATCAATTAATGGCGGTGATGGTATGCAGGTACAGGTAGATTGGCGCGACAATAAAACGGTGTACAGTGGCTCTCAATTTGGCATGTATAGCCGACAAACCCTGGGAACGCCTGGAAGAGGAACTTCGGTACGCCCCGCACGCGATTTGGGAGATCCTGCTTTGCGCTTTAACTGGCAAACACCTATTTTGTTAAGCCGCCATCAACAAGATGTATTTTATTATGGAAGTAATAAATTTCACCGGTCGTTTAATCGGGGAGATAGTATGATGGCCATGAGTGGCGATTTAACTACGAATCCTGCGCAGGGTGATGTTCCCTTTGGAACGCTTACCACTATCAGTGAGAGTCCGCTCCGGTTTGGCTTACTTTATATCGGCACCGATGATGGTAATATTCAGGTGAGTAAGGATGGGGGGTATAGCTGGACGATGATCACTAAAAAATTACCGAAAGGATTATATGTAAGTCGGGTTACTGCCAGTGCTTACAGTGAAGGACGTGTGTATGCCAGTTTAAATGGCTATCGCAACGACCATTTTTCGGCCTATGTTTTTGTGAGTGATGATTATGGAGCGAATTGGCGGCCGATACAGGGGAATCTGCCTCAGGAGCCTGTGAATGTAATTAAGGAAGATCCTACCCAGGATAATGTGATTTATGTGGGAACGGATGGAGGGTTGTATGTTAGTATCGATGGCGGTGCCAGTTATATGATGTGGAATAAGGGATTGCCATACAGTGTTCCGGTGCATGATTTGGTAATTCATCCACGGGAGAATGAAATTGTGCTGGGTACCCATGGACGCAGTATTTATATTGCTTCGGTATCGGACTTACAAAAATTAGCCAAAGATCCTGCCTATCGCGAAAAGCGGACTAAAGAAATAGCAGAACAGAAGTAGTACCTTACCTGCGAGGTTAAAAAAGCTGCGTTGTAAATACTTTCGGTATTCAACGCAGCTTTTTTAATAGCCAGGCATCCTGTCCACCGAGTATGCCCGGGAATTTTTGTCCATCATAGTACATCACTATTTCCCAATCCTGGCCAAGTAGCTGTTTCATGCCCGAATAGGAATGATAGGTTCTCATTTGCCGGCTTCCTTTTTTATCAGCACCCAGGGTAAGGATACCTTGTTCAGCTAGTTGTTTTTTTTGTTGATGTGTAAGCTGATGCAGGTAAGTTTTTCCGTGCGTGCTTAGCCACACCAAACCTTTTGTATTAAGTAGGCTATGTAATATATTGAGCCAGTTAGCTTGTTCGTTTGTGGGTAAATGGGTAAGCACGCTGAGAGCAATGATGAGGTCGTAGCTTCCGATAAGGTTTTCCCCTCTATCAGTTGCGTTACTCAGTATCCATTGTATATCCGGAATATTATTTTGCAGCCATTCAATACAGGAAGGATTTACATCAGCACCCGTTATTTTGGTTCCAGGAAAATAATTAGGTAAATGCCGGGTAACCCTGCCTACTCCACAACCCCAATCGAGAATGGACTGAATGGGGGAATTACTAAATACTTTGCACAGCGATACAATTTCAGTTGCCGCTTCTTGTCCGCTCTTTTGGTAGCTATGGTAATGTTGAGAGCCTGTTTCAAATAACAATGAATCCGGTGGCATAGGGAATCCGGGATTATTTTTATTGAATGTGTTATTGGATGCCTGATAGCGCAATACATTCCAGCGAAACAAACACATTCGTACGAAAGACGAATGTGAAGAATTGTCTACTGTATTTCGAATCATTCCGCCAAGGCTCATACATCTAGTTTGCTGATTGCAATATGGGTTTAATTACTCTATACTTTGCTGAAATAGCATTGATTATAGAAGAAGTACTTGTAACCCTTACCCATTGATAGGGTTTTGATGGAAAGAATAGCGATGTTATAACTAAACTACCATTATCAGCAAAAATTTCTATAGAACTTCTATCAACTATCAACTGCAAAGATAAACGACCATTTGCTTGAATTCTTTTGCCTCGTATAATCCGGTTAAAGGAGGGGTTAAAATCTCCGGGGCCGCTTTGTAAACGATTGAGTATGATTTCTGAAGTGGCAGGATTATATTGAAGAGAAAGGGTATCTCCCCATTTATTATTCCACTGAATTAGTTGAATGTTTTCATTTACATCGGTGGAAACTAAATCCGCATCTACTTGCATAGTATATGCAGCATCCGACAAGCTGATTGTATCCTTCACCTGCTGACTACTATCCATTTCTAAAAGCCCCGTAAATTGCTTAATTGGTTGGGAGAGTAAGTGAGAACCTTTACTATTCTTTATTAATGTGAGTTCACGTGGTATCGTCATCGCACTTCTCCAAGGATGGGTGGGTACCTGTTGCGCATATTGCCAGTTGCTCATCCATCCAATAAAAATCGGATGTTTGCCGGGAGCATCAAAATAAGTTACCCCTGCATAATTATCCGTTCCCTGGTCTACCCATTTAACCATTTCAGGTTTTTCCTTATTAAGAAAAGTTTTCCCGTTAAATGTTCCGGTAAAATATTGGGTGGCACTGCCGCCATTGGGCCCGCCATTACCAATACTTACCAATAGCACCCAAGCTTCTTTTCCAGAACTAGCATCTTGCATTTTTATCAGATCGGGACATTCCCATACACCCCCATGAGCCCCTTCTTTTTCTCCAAATCTGCTGAGGTATGTCCATGCTTTCAAATTGGATGAACTATAAAATTCAACATGATTGCCCACTGCTAACGTCATTATCCATTTCTTTTCCTTTGCATACCAACTCACTTTCGGGTCTCTAAAATCTTTTTTTCCAGGATTGTTGAGCACTGGATTATTTGTATATTTTTTCCAGGTAAAACCAGCATCGTTACTATAAGCCATGCCCTGTGTTTGAAAGGTACTCGTACCTGCTTTTTCTCCTTTGGGATCGTGATAGGTATA
>Ga0247843_1002195_pt1 | contig 36502 bp, 38 predicted proteins | sample LaCruzMarch2017__FD_192420 | JGI IMG/M metagenome (GOLD analysis project Ga0247843, IMG submission 192420) | Freshwater microbial communities from meromictic Lake La Cruz, Castile-La Mancha, Spain - LaCruzMarch2017_8m | ecosystem: Environmental > Aquatic > Freshwater > Lake | place: Spain... | reverse complement strand
CGTGATCAAGAAAGCGATCGATCGTCAGCGTCCATTTTTTAAAGATGAGCAGCCTCAACAATCCATCGACCGCTACCGCACCAAGCCCCTTTCGAGCAACAATATTAAGATTACGCGCGTTCTGGGTGAGCAAAGCTATGCCAACCTCGCGCGCGAGCTCAAAGCGCTGCCAGAGTACAATCGCTTCAAGTTCGCAATCGTCGGGGCCGCGCTCCACTGCAAAGATCTGGAGGGATTTTTTCCGGAGCCGTACCGTCGGAATCGGACAGGCCTTAGTGAAATGGTCGAGCAAACCACGCAACTCATCGACCGGCACTTTAAAGACAACGTCAAGCGCTCCCTCCATGGCGGAAAGGGGTTGGATTCAGACAAGCAGAATGTCGATCACTCCACCTCGGCTATCACTGGTGGAATGCGCTACGTCCTCGAGGGGATGATGGGCTACAACCTCGAGCGTTGGTCCTTCTCGACCACGCGCAACAGCTACGCCTTCTGGGAAGGCTACTACGGACTTACGAGGGTCGGCGATCACCTTCGCGCGTCGGTCGGAATGCCAGCCGTCAAGAACTACATGGACCATGTGGAACAGCTCGCCAAGAAGGATACATCGATTCTGGAAGACGGCTTCGGCGGCGTTTTCCCGCCACTAGAACGAAGTGAATGCAAGACCCTTAGGCGCAAAAGCCTGGCCGCCCTAACGGCAATAGGAGCGACCCCGGGGCTCACCGGCGACGACGATCTCCCCACCGTGCTCCACGTATTGCGCCCGGAGAGTTTCGAACCCGCCCTAGACCAATTACATTCCGCAAAGCCAAAAGTTGCAACCGCCGACACCAAAGCTCACGGCTCGCCCCGAAGTTGCATTCACTGTCACGCGATCGAACCCACGACGGGCCCCTACATTCCATTCGACGATGAAGTCGCTCTCAAGGAAAGTTTGGGCCTCAAAGATTCGCAAGGCCGCTCGTTCTTGGAAGCCATCCTGTACCGCATGACCTTGGGCGAAAGTAATCGCTCCTCGATGCCCCGCGGCCAAATCAATACCTCCGGCGAGGTCACCGACATCGTGCGGTTCTCCGGATATCTGCTAGCCTTAAGACCGGACCTCAAAGTCGATCCCGTGCTCCTTAAAGCATTCCAAAAGAAGTACAACGATTTAAGTCGAGCGAGGGGCTTCCAACCTCCGCTGTATCCAGAAGCAATGAGCGGAGCTTCGGTCTTGCATTAGTTTCATCAGCCTTGCTTCCAACCAATCGTTGATTTCCACCGAACGTGCGGGTTTTCTTCGCCATGGTTCGAAATCCAATGATTCTATCGTTTCGAATTCGGCAGAAATTCCGCGCTTTACATTAAAACCGTCTAAAAGCACGTGATTTAAGGTGGCCGTTTTGCCGTTAAGGGCGCAACCTTAGCAAAAAATGTAGCGGACGGTCGCTAAGCTATTGGCCCCCTGTTCAACGAATACGGAAATTTACAGAGAGATGGGCGTGCATCTCCCGCTTGACGAGTCATCATATTATGCATATAATATAAGTATGAGCCCGACGGTCTTCGAGGCTAAAAAATTTAAAGTTTCAGATTTACTTTAAAGATCACAATCCGCCACATGTGCATGTTGTTGGCAAAGGAGTTGAAGCAACGTTCTCGCTGAAAACTTTTGAATGTTTAGAGAACAATGGATTTTCGGCTCACGCAATAAACGAAATTTCGCGAATTGTTCGTGAGAAATCGAAAGAATTTTTGGAGGCATGGCATGACTATCAAAAATAAAATTAAATACGGGAAAGTCGAGCTCGACGAAGATGAGTTCGATCCTAAATACTGCAAAGTACGGGTGACTATGATGATCGATGAAGAGGTAGTGAGAGCCTGTCGTGCTGAAGCCGCTAAACGTCATGTCGGCTATCAGACCCTGATCAATCAAAAGCTTCGAGAAATTTACTTTGGTGAAAAGTCGCTTGAGAAGCGACTTGAAGTTCTTGAATCGATGGTTCTCAAAAAGCGAGCAAGCGGCGAATAACCTTTAATATGGCAAAAGTTAAAAAAACCGAACACGCGGGAGCTAAAAATGGCGGAGGCTTCTGGGGTTCTCGCGCTGAAGCGAAGACTTTGTCAAAAAAGGCACGAAGGCAAGAGTCTACCGAGCTTGTTAAAAAGTTTAAGCACAAAAATGCTAACAAACAGATAGGTATTCTTATTAGAGGGCTCAATGGAGCGCCGTCTTATTTTCGAATCTACGGTAAAAATCACACATTCAAAGATTTTGACATTCTCCATGATGATATTCGGATACAGATCTTGGATGATGGCGCAGAGTTTTTAGAGTCTGAAGATGGTGAAGAGTGCTTTCTTGATTACTCTCGGGACGTGCTTGGGCAAGAACATAAGTACGTTCGATCAGCAAAGACTTTGAAAAAAACAAAAAAAGAAAAATAAAAATATTTCTTAAAGCCCTGCACTTTTTTGTGGCAGATTTGTGTCAACGACCACACCAAAATCAGCCAAAATGGACGGTAATGGGCCAAACTCAAAAAGTGGTCTAAGCTTTTGTTATGCATTAAAAATCACTTCAATTTCAATCGTTTCAAAAATTTGCAGGAGCTCGCCCTCTCTCTCCGCCATTTATCGGGAATCAAAAACGACCTGAGCCCACGACCCCAAAGAACTTGCCTCGACCTACAGTCGCCAATGTCCTACACTACAGCTCTTTGAAATCGAACGAACGCGAAGAAGCATTCAGGAAGCAAAAAAGAAGCAAACTCACGAAATTTCACGATGTCTCGTGAAGATTCGCCGGAAGACCACCAAGCCCTCTTCAGTGTTTATATGTGTTTACGTTGCTTGGGTTTTTGCATCTTAGGATTCAGACTCTAAACCAACAATGGCGGATTCGCCGACATTGGCGAAATTCCGCAAAACTTCAAGCAGTTAAAAAACAGTGTGCCTAATTTGTGTCAAATTCCTGTGACATCGTGTGATTTCACTACGGGGTTCGATTTCGATTGCTAGTCTTCAAGTAAACGCTTGTGGCGTTCAAACCATTCGATCATCTCGTCTTTGTTAACAGAGCCCGCTGCTGCGCCTTCTACGACATCGGCAAGGGCATCAAGGTTCTCGACATCTCCCAAAGGATAGACAAGTTCCCAGCCGTGCTCGTTCATAAAAGTGATTGCCGTCAAGACTGCGGTTCGCTTGTTTCCATCTTGGAAGGCATGGCCCTTGGTAAGATAAAAACAAAGCGCTCCGGCAAGTTTTGCAATACCTCCATAAGCAAATGGCGGGGAGCCTGGGTAAAACGCACTATGAATCGCACTTTCAATGCGGTCCATATCAAGCACCTGATGAGGATTGCCTTCAGCCTCACAGACAAGCTGATTGATTAGAACCACCGCAGAGGCTTTTGGGAGCCCTATGGAAACTCGAATCATTTAAGCTTATCCATCGTGTGCTTGTGTTTTTTGAAAGCCTTCTTGGCCGTCTCAAGAAACTGTTTGTCGTCAACGGGACGAAGCTCGATGGTTTGCGGCTCAGAAATAAACTTCTCCAGTGCCATCGCTACAAGTTGAGAAAATTTGACTGGGTTTTTGTCGAGGTAGGCCTCAATTTTCTTTTCAAGATCACCTTCAACACGAACTGATTTGGGAAGCCCCATACAAAGTCTCCTTTTGTAGTAATTATACTACATTTTAAGACATTTGTATGGGACTTTTTTAGTCTTGTATTCTCAGGTAGTTAGCAAGGGGTCTATGCCGCAGCCTCATTAGTTTTGAGGCCTCTGAAACTTCAGCAAAAATCTTAAGCTTGTCAGTTGCACCAAAGATCTCAACGCCAGCTAGCCGCACATAGTGCTGCATGGTCTTGAGCTCCTTCCAGCCACAAATCTTCATTACACGGGCCGCTTCAACTCCATTTCGCAGCATCTGCGTTGCAAAGCATGCACGCAGAGTGTGAAATTTTATGGAAGGAAGTCCGTTGATAAAACAAAAGCTTCTCAGCACTTTGGCTTGAAGACCTTTATCCCACTGGAGTCTCACTTTTGATACTCGGAGACTTGAGTCTCAAAATTGGGTCTCAGTCTCACGGTTGGCACGCGGTGGGTTTCAGGACTTTGCTTACTTTTCCGAGCAGCTTGCTCGGCTAAGTCTGATTTAGTGAGGTTGGGACGAAAGGCTTAGAAAAACGCGACTAAATGCAGCGTTAGAATTATTGGATTTAAGTGTGAATTCTTCTCATATAAAAAAGTCACGCAATTTGCCATTTCCTCAACGTACAGTGATACTTATTCAAATGGAGAATCTGGCTAAATTTTTGACCCCGATTGCTGTTGCGTTCGCTATGGTTCAATTAGGTCGGCGGACTAAGGGCTTTGAAAAGGCGGTTTCTCATCTTTCGGATGCAGAAAAAGACCAGTTGGATAGCGATTACCATGAGCTAAGCTCAAGCTCTGTATACACTATAAGTTTCATTGTTGTGATGCTGATTTGGGCCGTCTCAATGTCCGCTGGCGCTGCGGCCTTCCACATTTTTGTTTCAAAAAAACCTGAATACGCTACCGCACTTATGCTTCCGTGGTTTTTCGCAGGTTTAAGTACATCTCGGATACCGATGAGTTGGAGCTACCGTGTCTTGTTCGGCAAATCAAAGCAGCAATGGTACGAGCAACTTTGGGCAATTGGAAATCAAAGGGCTTTTAGCTCGAACGTAGTATTGAATTGGATTGCACGAATTTCCATCGTGCTAGGTTTCCTTACGACTCTTTATGCACTTTTCTAAGAACTAGATTTTTGAATCTAATAAGTAGGCCCCGGTCTGAGATTTAAAGCTGGCGAATGATTAACAAAACCCGATTGACGCAAAATTCTTGGCGGCAATTACCTTAATTGCGAAGTTTTCAAAACGCCAAGAGGCTCGTTTTCTAGGGATTACTAATTTCCGGATACTCGACTAAGTATTCAGGTGGCGCTCCATTTAATCCTACCTTAGTAGCCTTGCCCGACAGTAAAGCAAATTTTGAACCTGAAAAGTAAATTCCTTGCTTGCAGAACGGATCACTTACGATGGCATTAAAGTAACTCGTGTTGTAGTTGCTTGCTGGTCTGGCAAACGTATAGCAAATTTGAGAGGAGTCCCCAGTGATTTTGTCACACGGGTGTTTTTTGAAGTTAGGGATTTCATCCTCAGAAATGTGTAGCTTCACTGTTTGGGGCCAGCCCTTCGCTTGATTGCAAAAAGCCGGTGCAATAGTACCTACAGCTTTTAAGAAATACTCGCCTGAGTCCATCCAACCGGAGGACACATCGGATTCGCAGGAATCGATTTTGTCTAAATGGCCTTTTTCACATTCGGCTGAGTCAAAAAATGCGAACTTGATCACAGTGCCTAGAATGATTACCAAAATACCTAAGCCAACTTTATTTCTCTTCATCTAACCAGATAGTAACATGTCCTTTTTTAAATCCAATAATAGAATTCCAGCGGCTGCGCTCGGAAGTGCCATGTAAAACGCAGCAAAACCAACAAAGAATGCCTTAAAACGCTCTGTTTGATCATACTGTTCCCAATAACAAGGCCCTGAAAAGCCAATTCTCACGGCTGTGACAACTAGTTGGGGAATGAGAGGCCCCCCTGGGCTAATCTCGCTCGCTGAAGGGATGGTAGAGGCCTTGGTCGTTGGGGCCACTTCTCCAATCCGTCATCCCAAGCAGGTCACGATTAATGCGGTTTGGATCAAACGAAGCCGGGTTGAAGTGGCCACCGAGCCAGCGCAACATGTCGCCAAATTCGGGGTCATTAGCATTCGAAATTATTTTTTTTAAATTGGCGTATCCAGGAACCCCATGACAGTCTTCCGGCGGACAAGCATTCTCGCCTCCAACACAGATCGGATAGTTGAAGTTTTTGTCACTCGCAGTGATCCCCTCAACCAGAACTTCGTGTTCCCAGTTATCACCGAAGTCATATGTATATTGGAATGACGTGTGGCCAGCAAGCGCTGCGGCGATGGAAATCTGCGGTGATTTTACCGAATTATCAAATTCGTCAGGATCAGAGTATCGATGTGGTCCAATTTTGAATTCGTATAGATGAGTCATCTGCCACCCCATGACCATTTGAAAAACAGAATGCAGGGCTTCAAGGGTAAAAAGACCTGAAACATGGATTCGCCGCCACACGAGCGGCTCAGTCTCAGGTAACGACAAATGAATTTGGAAGATTTGATCCTGAGGTCTTTTTTTAAAATCAACTTTCTTTATCACCTTCACCCCCGTGGTTTGGTAGCAAAATTGCTCGTAAGCGATCGATTTCAAGGCCGCAAGAAAAGCAATCATCCATAATAGAGCTTGAGAGCTCGGCTGTGTCGATAATTTCCTCTAGCTGAGGCTTGATCAAAGTAAGTGAGCATTGGTTTAGGAGAGACTCGATGCTGGTTACGACTTCTGCTAAAAATGCGGCCCATCCGGAGTCACTCTCACGCCACTCGGCACTAAATTTGCTTAGGTCACACAAGTGGCCGAGGTACTCTCTAATCTGCTCTTCATTTGGAACAGGTTTCAGCCTCGATCTGAGAACGATCACGGTAAGCTGACGGCGCAGGCTTTCATCATTTTCAGATCGCCGCCAAAGAAGTTCTACCGCAAAACTGGACCCTTGGCTTCCAAGCACTGAAAGCGTTTCCTCGCGCTCTAAAATAGCGGTGGAAGACGGAGCCCTAAAAAGGTGTTGCAATTTTTCTGAGGGCATTCTGGGGCAAGCCTATGCTATAGCTTTTGCCAGTTTCAAGCATTTTTGAATATTTAATTTAGGTGAGATGCGATGACTTTAACAAGGCAAGACCGAACAAGAAAACTCAAAGAGACTGTTTCCGAACTACTTCCCGTTGAAATATTTCAGCGCATGGACCTTGGCGGAAAGTTTTCTAAAAAAACCCTTAGCATTTTCGATAAGCCATGCGATCACTTGGTTGCCAATTCGATTGAACAATTATGGATAGAGTATGGTTCTCGGGACGGCAAGGTATTCGCTGAACTGATGGCGTTCCGTGAGTATTTGATAGCCTATTTTTTAAAGCCGCGAATTCAATTTATTCGTGATGAATTTGATCGGATAGGAGTCACGCCACGACCGATCACCCTTAAAGACATAAAAAAAAATGCGCTTCCTATCTTTCACGTTGAACAACACTTCCACGAAATTATTGTCCAAGGAAATCTGTTTAAAAAAATTGGTGCCCCAAAAAACGCGCAATACCGTCCCCACACGTTTAGGACTGACCCCGAGGTATTAATCAAATTATTGGACAAACTTCCCACTGGAATTGGCGAGGACGCCTTTTGGGAAGCAGTTTGGGCTCATGAGGTTATCCAAGAAATCCAACAGAAAATAAGCGAAAAATACAGCTCATTCCAGAGTGATAGTTATTGGAAGGAGCGTCGAAAGACGGCGGCCAAAATTAGTATACACGCTGGAAAGTATGCTGGACGCTCAGGATTCCTAGTCGAAAACCGGGGAAGTCAGTCACAAGTTGAAATCGAGATTGAATCGGGCAAATGGCTGCAAGCGCGACTCCCCACATCTAGCGTGAAAGTTTTGAAATAGGGCTAGCTCGGGCACGAATGAGTTTGAACTTCAAGACGAGCAATTAGTTTCTAATTTCGCTTCCGGGGCTCATAGACATCGCCGTTCAAGCCATTGGGTGGCTGGTCTCAGAAAATGGTCCTGCGAATCAGGCTACAAAGAATCGAGTAGGAGGGCTGAAATTATTCAGCCCTCCTACTTGAGTACTGATGGACGAGTCTAAACTGGCTGCTCTCGACTTCCGGTGCCATTGCTGCTCTCTGGATTTTCACCAGAGCCCTCCTTGCTAAGCTTGTGCTCATCAGGAACTTTTCCTTCAAGTGTCGCAACTCGCGATCTTGTTTTCTCAAGCTCCACTTTGACGGATTCATAATCTCGATCTTGTAGAGCTTTTTCTAACTGTTGAGAGTCTTCAAGTTCTTTTTTTAGTTCTCGAACTTCCGCGCTCACTGCGCCCGAAGAACATTTTGCAATTCTTCCGATCTCGCGATAAGTTACACCAGTCAAAAAAAGTTTTCGGATGAGCGCAGAGTCTCTGCTTTTTTTTCTTCCGAGCTTAATGCCCTTAGATTTCGCGTTTTCCAAACCACTTTTAACTCTCTCAACGAGGATGTCCCTTTCGAGCTGACTTATGGCAGCGATGACCACGAAAAATGCATTTCCCATAGGGGAATTGGTCTCAATTTTTTCTGTCAAAGATAAAAATGCGCAGTTAAATTTATTCATTTCCTCAAGCGCCAAAAGCAAATGTGTAACCGATCTCGCAAATCTCGAAAACGAGTAGCAAATTACGGTGGAAATTTCTCCACGTCGAACGGCATCCATCATTCGATCTACATTTGGGCGACTTGATTTCGTTCCAGAGATTCCTTCATCAATGTAGAAATCGAATCCTTCGATTTTATTGTTTTCAAAATGTAAATTGATCGCTCTGATTTGGGATTCCAGACCGCCGATTTGCAAATTTGTCGACACACGACAATATGCCGCGACTCTTCTTTTTTTAATTTCAGCCATAGCAGACCCTCTTTCTTTTTTATTTTTAAAGAGGCGCGTGAATAGTTTTCATTTCTAAAAAAAAATCACGCGCTCCACATGGGCCGACAAAATGTGGGAAAATCTTAACTAAGGTTTTCCCATTAGACCTTGGTTCAAGGTTTTTAAACTGATGATTTCATGCTGAGTTGCCCTGAATGCTTTTCCCCGCATTGAGATTGTGGCCTCAGTTAGCTCACCGATTGCCCCCAAAAAGAGAGCGTACTTTAGGACTCTGATAATGAGACTGTTCATTGATTTTTCTTCCTTTCAATTGATCCACTCGATCCATTTGGGAATTGGCTTCATTACCAATTTCCCAGATCGCGCAGATGCTCTACAAAGCTTGAAAGGATGAACCGAAAAGAGGCGTTACTCTGTTTCCCGCACTAAGACTTCAGTAAGACTTTAGTAAGATCACGCCCGTGACGGACTGTGATTTTCTGTGACAATGCACTCAGACCGAGAGCGTTAACTACTTGATACCTTTGTTTTGTGTTTTCAGTATGTTGCAAGAAAAGATCTTTTTTTATTCCAGTCAAATGGCGGATTCGCCGCCTTTTGAACAAATTCAAGGGCCTGGACCAAGACTCAGACAGAACTCAGACAACCCCGCGTTTGATGTCGTGGGGGCGAGATGAGTTCAGCCTATTCAATGCGCTCTTTGGTGAAGAGATTAACGACCTGAGCTGCGACATCTGCCGCAGGTAAAACTCTCAGCACGTTGGTCGCGCCTTGGGTTTCAATTCCTGCGAGCCGGATATAGCGTTGCATTGTTTCCAGATCCTTCCATCCGCAAATTTTCATCACCACCGCCGGAGCAACGCCACTTCGTATCAGTTGCGTGCCGAAACAAGCTCGTAGTGTATGAAATTTGATAGACGGAAGTCCGATCCCTTCGCAGAACGCCCTAAGCACCATTGCCTGTTGGCCCTTGGTCCAGTCGGGGAATCTGGGAAGGACCTCTCGCCGATCACCTGCAGACGCTTTCAGCTCGGTTAAGAGAGCCGAAAGCTCGTTGGACATGGGGACGTGCCGCCAGTATCCGGCTTTGGTGCTCTTCACCGCCCTAATGCGCGCGCTATAGGATTTGTTGACGTTAAGAGTCTTGTTCTCAAAATCAACATCGTCCCAAGCTAGTGCATAGAGTTCACCGCTCCTCATTCCGGTGAGGAGTGCCGCAGACCAGATCGGAAACCATTCATGATTCATTCGCCTAGCTTCTTGGAGAAGCTTTCGAATCTCAGTCAAGGTTAGGATTTCCGGTTTCTTTTCCTCGTCACGGCCAAGACTAATTCCCCATGCAGGGCTTCGATCCATTCCGCCGATCAATCGGTGCTCAATTCCAAAAGTAAAAATCTGATTGATGATTACTTTCAGCTTGTTCTGATAACTGATCGACGACGAGTGGGCCTTGAGCTGGCTTAGAATCTCCAACACATCGGCTCTTGTGATCGAGGCGGCTTGCCTCTTCCACCAAATTAACGTGTGCTTTCTGAGCGCATTGACGTAATCGGTGCGTGTCGTGATGCTGAGAGTATCGGCTCTTGTTTTTGCAAGATGCTTTTCCCACTCATCAACGAGTGCGCCCCAACTTTCGCCTTGGTTTTCTCGAATCGAAACTTCGCGTTCACACTCTCGGATTAACCGAGTCTCTTCTCGTTTTGCCTCCCATTCGGATTTGACGGCGAACTTCGCCTTTTGCACCCGGACGGATGGATTCTTATTTGATCTCACGCAGGCGGAAACTTTCCATAGTTTCTCGCCCGTATTTTCTACAACGTAGGATGTAATTGCCATTCTGATCGCCTCCTTAAAATGCAGGCTTCAAAAGGTTTTCGACATCACTTCGAAGGAATCGCAACCTTGTGCCGAAGTGGAAAGATTTTAACTTTCCCTTCCAGACCAGGTTTCTAACCTGGCCAACAGAGGTGCGAAGCAGAAACGCGGCTTCTTTCGAGGTCAGCCACTTTAATTTGTCAAAGAACGTGGAATCGGTTGATTCCTTTTGCTCATTGATAAAACAGATCGCTGGATTTGGAAAGGATGGGCTTGTCATTGGATGCTCCTAATGAAAGCCATCCGCCTGATTGTGGTGGGATGGTTTGAATTTTTGGAAGGCCGCCGCGTAATCGCTGGTAGGCCAAAATCGAAATACCAATAACAGGATAACTTTTTTGCCCCGAACTACGCCACTGAAAAGTTCTTTCCGCTAGCGGGCGCTGTCGCTGGGCTGGGTCTTTACGGGTCGAAATGACGAGCCTTGGGTCGGCATTCTCAGGGGTCTGGGGGGCGAAGCCACCAGCGGGTTCAATTCCGGGTTCGCTAGCGGAACCCCTGCTTGTCCACCCAAACCAAAGCCCCTAAAACAACCCAAAAACTACGCTCATTCCATCTCTTGAAAGTTAAACATTCCTTGTGCCAAGACTGCATCACTTCATACATCAGCTATGGCTCCACTTCTCCTGCGGAAATATAACAATACTTGACTTAATAACCAAATGGTTATAGCATAAAATAGTGAAAGTCGAGTTCCATAAGTCAAACAGCGGGCGCAGTTACTTTGAAGACTTTTTGGATGATCTGCCGAAGTCAGATCGCGCCGAGATTTTGGCAATATTCGTAGATATCGAACGTCACGGATTCAACGCGATAGGCTGCCAATTTCGTCAGATCGACGGGAAGCTTTGGGAGATCAAGATAAGAACGGCTGGCGGGGGATGGAGATTCTTCTATGTCACCCTCGCACCTGATCATATTCACGTTCTGCATTCTTACAAAAAGCAGGGACAGAAAGCGCCAAAGCACGAAGTCGATGTGGCAAGGAAACGAATGAAAGAGGTTTTAAAATGAAAAAGTCAAAAGCTGTATCTCTCGCAACTGTTCTTGAGCGCCAACTCAAAGACAAAGAGCTCAAAATCCTGTTCGATGAGCGCAGGTTCTACCTTCAGGTCGCACACCTTGTTGCCGATCTGCGTGCACGCGCTGGAATGTCGCAGGTGGCACTTGCTAAGGCCGCAGGTGTAAGTCAGCCACTCATCGCACGGCTTGAGGTCGGGGACAAAAAACGTACACCCTCGTTTGATATGGTTTTCAAAGTGCTTAAAGCGCTGGGCTACAAAATGGAAATCAATGTGACACCGGAAACAAAGCGAGCGGCGTAGATTTATAAAGCTAAAAAGAGGCACTCTGGAAACTGGAGAATGCTAAGTCTGTGATGCTACTTTGATACGGTTTTTGGTTGTCTGAGTTGGGAAAACTAGGGGCATGGCAAGCAGGGAATCCGCTAGCGAATTCCGAATCTGACCCCTGGTTGCTTCGCCCCCAGACCCCCGGAAAACTCTAAGCACGCGGTGCAAAATCTACGATGATGACATGAATGGACGTGCTTAAGGTGCTGAGCGCACCTTCCATAATCTTTAGTGCCTTCTCCTTTGAGAATCCGCCAGATCCAGTCCCAATAATGGGGAACGCCATTGATTTAAAATTGTGTTTTTGGGCGAGACTTACAGCGTTTACAACGGAATCAAAAATGGATGTTTCAGTCGCGCGCCAGTGCATGTTGATTCCAGCTACGTGAATGATGCCTTTGTGAGGAAGCTTCCCTGCTGACGTAAGAACTACTCCCCCAAGCGGGATTGGTCGAAGGTTGGGTAGTTCTAGAAACGGTTTCAATCCCGCTCTCTTCTTTATCGCGCCTGACACTCCTTGCGGCAGCAGTAGCCACCAAGGAATTATATTCCGATTCCACGCATTAACGATGACTTCTACCGGCTGATCTAACAAGTCCCCTCGGACGAGATCAGCCCTCATTTCAAAATCTCTTTAATGGCAAAAATGATTCCTATTGCGGCTCCAGTCCAGACCAATAAGCCGGGAAAGGCGAGAGGATGCGTCCAGGTAAGAATTCGGTAGCAGCGATCACACCATGCGCCTGTGTAGGGTACTGAACCTGGATGATGTCTTATGTGACCAGGCTTGCCACACTTCTCACATGTCCCGCAAAACCCGTCAGGAATGCCTTGTTTCTTTAGGTAATCTGGATCTTTCTTTCGTAAGGCATCGCAGTAGCACATGCGCTTATTGGCATCGGACTTTTCCATTTCTGCTAAAGTTTAACATGACTTTATGAACTACTGAAAAAAGCTAAACTAGGTTGGCCAACCCCCAAAGAAACCACGTTCCCGCTCAGACACCACTCAGCCAAAACTCAGATCACTGCGCTGACCGTGACTGATTCCGAGTGATGCCGGCCTTGAAGCGAAACCGTAAGCCCTTAAAGCCTTTGGTTTTTGATTTTCGTTATTTACTTCGATTTTGAGAAAAGCCCTGAATTCAAATGGCGGAGAGAGAGGGATTCGAACCCCCGATACCCTTTCGAGTACTCCGGTTTTCAAGACCGGCGCGTTCAACCACTCTGCCATCTCTCCGTTTGCGAAATTCTAAAATGAACAATTCTTCGCGTGGTTAAGTTTCAAGCTTCTACAAAGATTCTGAGATTCTGGCAAGTCAGACTCTTGATCACCGCTTATATGTTCCCATGACTCGCCATTGGTCATACGAAACATCCGATCCCTTACCAAATTTGCCTATTAGTATTCCACCCCAGCACGAAAACGAGTCCCGAAATCCTTGTACAATGAAATATAAAACTCCTCTCCTTCGGTGAATCGATCTTGTTCGTGTGGGAATGCGTCGCCCACTGCGTAGGCATAAGCCATAACCGCTAAGCTGGTTTTATGGGGAGCATCTAAGCGAAAGCCAATTTCGGCTCCGTACTCATGAGTGAGAGTGGCAAAATTTCCTTTATGATCACTCTGGGACATATCTTCAAAAGAAATCGCATACAAATTTCCTACGAGTGAAATAGTTGAGGTACTGGTTTTAAAGAGAACTTTTTCTTTACCCACCGTTGTTGCCACATACAAAAGAGAATCTACAAGGCGAGCAATGCTTGTCGTTGCAATTCCATCCAAAGATGGGGCTTCGACTTCGGGAATTCCAATGCTAGCGTGGGGAAGTGGCTGAGAGATTTTACAATCTTTTGCAATCAACGTCGCAGCCAAACGTTTTTTAATTGCCGCTCCGTTGTAAATTGGCCAATCACCCAAAACTTCAAGCGCTTCATCCCAACTTTGATCGTCCATAAAACAAGAAAAATTGCCTAAAGGATCCAGTGATTTTTCGAGCAAAGTTTCTGCGAAAACGTTTACCATTTCAATCCCTTGAGGAGCACGCAATGCGGAACGCACAAGGTCTCTAGATTTCACAGTACTTTTTTTTGCTTTTTGATCCAAAAACTCGGCTATCGCTTGTTTATGAGAAATAATAAATTCAGAACCTTTGTCATCCTTGACCACGCTAAAAAGGGGAAAGCTTTTTAAGTTATCAGCGGCTTCCTGTGGCTTAACAGCCGAAGCGGGGATGCGATTGTAATCCTTAAGCCCACTGGCAACGTCAGTTTGATGTGCGCACGAAGCCGCCGATAAAAGAGACACGAATTGAAAAAAGCACATCGAGACTTTTTGAAACTGAGTCTTCATAAATGCGATTTTAGTGCCCTAAGAATACATTTTTGAGCCAAATCTTTGTTAAGAAATTTACGCATCGCGCTATTAACTCAAAATCACTCTAAAAAATGCGCAGAATTTGATCTGCTTGAAGACTAGAGCTAAGACCACCAACCAAGGGGTTTGACCCCCTGCGAGTTAAGCTTCGCCAAACCCGCCAGGCCCGGAAGGGAGCAACGGTAACGAAGCTTTCTTTTGGCAGGGTCAGTCGGGCCCCCCTTTTTTAAATCATTTGAAGTGAGGGGGATTTTCACATCATGTCTTATGTTGTGTTGGCGCGACGCTACCGCCCCCAAACTTTTGAAGATCTTGTTGGTCAAGAACACGTTACCCACACTTTGCGAAATGCCCTTTTGCAAAAACGCACAGCTCACGCCTATCTTTTTACAGGACCCCGAGGAGTGGGAAAAACTTCGGCCGCGCGAATTCTTGCTCGGGCACTTCGGTGTTTAGAACTCCTTCCCAATGGTGATCCCTGTAATAAATGCGAAGCCTGCCAATCTTCCCTCGATGGCAATAGTTTAGATATCCAAGAAATCGATGCCGCCTCTAACACGGGCGTCGATAACATTCGCGACTTGCGCGAAAACGTTGAATACATGGCGACGGCCGGGAAATACCGAGTCTACATTATTGACGAAGTTCACATGCTTTCGACTGCGGCATTTAATGCACTTTTAAAAACTTTAGAAGAACCCCCTCCCCATGTCGTTTTTATTTTTGCAACCACCGAACTTCATAAAGTCCTACCCACAATTCTTTCACGTTGCCAGCGTTTTGATTTTAAAAAAATCTCAGCTCAAGTGATGCGCGAAAAACTAGAACAAATTTGCAAAGCCGAAAAAATTACGATTGATGATTTGAGTTTACGAACTTTGGTGACCGAGTCTGAAGGCTGCATGCGAGATGCGGAATCACTGCTCGACCAAGCAAGCGCGCTTTGCGGGCAAGAAATCACACATCTTAAACTTGAATCCATGCTGTCACTGATGGACCGCAATTCTTTGTTAGAACTTGCGCATGCATTTTCGGAACATAGTCCTGCCAAAGCTTTAAAGATTTCCGCTTTACTTTTGGGCCGAGGAATTGAAGCCAAAACTTTTCTCAGCAAACTCGTTGATCTGTTTTCCGATCTTCACTTTTATACTTTCACTGGAGAATTTCGAAACGACGATCTGGAAATTAATCAAAGTCTTAAAACACTAAAAGAAGCGTGGTCCGTGGATGAAGTGGTTAGAGCGCTTGATTCTACATTAAAAGTTCAGTCGCAACTCAATCTTTCACTCAATGCTGGACTCACTGTTGAAAGTTTGATTGCAAAACTTTGCATTCAGCGCCCCATCTTGAACAATGCTGCGCTTGTTGAGGTCCCTAAGAATGTGGCACCAACCACAAACATTCCAGCTCATCGGCCAACTGCTGGCCCAACTATTCCTCCTACACAAACTCTCGCAGCAACTTCACAAACTCCAGCACCCGCAGGCGACGAAATTGTTTTTTTTGAAAGCTTTATCAAAAGTTCCAAACCGGCATGGATTCCAGTTTTGGCGTCTATCGTGAGTATTCGTGTCGAATCGGAAACTGTTTTTGTTCAGGCAAAAAATGATTTTGCAGGACGAAGACTTTCTTCAAACGATGGACTCGAAACTTTAAAAAATGCTTACAAAGCCAAAAAGGCCATTGTGCAGCTAGATTCGCCAAGTGCAGCCTCACAAGTGAAAGAAGATCCTCGTGAGAAACTTATGCAAAAAGCCACGATGGCAAAAGAACACAGTGCTGTAAAATCAGCGCTGGATATTTTTAATGCAACTATTACCGAGACCAAAGTCTTGGACGACGACAATCAAAAAAAAGGAGTGTGAGATGAAATTTCCAAATAACATGGGTGGCGGTGGCGGCGGTAACTTGATTGCCCAAGCTCAAAAAATGCAAAATGAAATGAAAGCCATGCAAGAAAAACTTTCGCTAAAAGAAATTCTCTGCGAAAGCGCCGGCGGAAGAATTAAAATCAAAATCAATGGCAAACAAGAAATTTTGGGACTCGAAATTTCAAAAGAGATTGTTGATCCTGAAGACCCTTCAATGCTGTCGGATTTGATAAAAGTTGCCGTCAACGACGCTGTTGCACAATCGCAAAAAATGGTGGCAAGCGAAATGTCAAAAGTCATTCCCCCAGGCCTAGCTGGATTGTTTTAGTCGCCTAAAAAAGAATCATGAAACTCATTCCGTCGAGTCTTCAAGTTTTAGTGCAAGAGCTCTCCAAACTTCCAGGCGTGGGAGAGCGCACAGCTTTGCGTTATTCAGTTGCTTTACTAAAAGCCGGCCCCAAGCGAAGTGACGCCTTGATGCGCGCCTTGCAGTCTACTACGGAACAAATCACTCATTGCGAAACATGTTTTTTTTGGAAGCAAGAAAATTCGTGTCCCATTTGTGAAGACCTCACCCGTAACAACAAAAAACTTTGCGTTGTTCGGGATGCCCCCGATGTTTTGGCTTTTGAAAAATACAAAAGTCACTCATGGAAATACCATATTTTACAGGGGCTGCTTTCTCCCCTTGTTGGCGTTGGCCCCTCTCAGCTTCGTATTAGCGCGATGTTTGAAAGACTAGAAAGCGATGAGTTTGATGAGGTGATATTGGCAGTTGACCCCACAGTTGAGGGCGATGCAACTTCTCTTTTTATTCGCGACCATTTAAAAAATAAATTTCCCACTTTAAAAGTGACTCGCACCGCACTTGGCCTTCCTGCAGGATCTTCTGTAGAATATCTTGATCCTTCAACACTTGAAAACGCCCTTCTCCATAGAACCACACTCGAATGAGCACTTTTGCACCAGAACTTGATTCGGTTCACTACCGTTTTGTGGTGATTGCACCATCCATAAAAGAAGCTCTTGGAATTTGTGAAAAAATATCTTTCGAATTCACGACGGATCTTGTCACACCCACGCAAAAGATTGATATGGTCAACTATGCACCCGCCAAGTTGTCGGTGTGTGGATTTGTTTCGTGGACTTCTTTAAGTTTAGGAAGACGCGCAGAAAATATTGTGCGCGCTCACGTAATATCGTTTGCGCTTGAAAATGGCTTGCCTTCAAAAAATCTTTTAGACATGGCAGATGCTTTTATTTTGTACAATCCAAAATCCGACGAACTCAGCGAACGATTTTTAAAACTGCAATTTTCCGTTGATCAGATCATCAAACCCATAATTTTTTTAAATCCCGAATCATCTGAGAACGAAATTGTTAGATTTCGTCAAAACGCATTAAGCCTTTGGGCTAATCGAAACTTTAAGTTCTTATTGAATCTTCCAAACGAAGATCGCTTTTTCGAAAAATCTCTCGATTGGACTTTGATGAGTACGTGAGCGGTCTTTGTGGCAACGCCAGATCTGATACTGATGCGGCGTACCAATTTTTCTTTTGCCTGGCAATCGTTAATCTTTTTAGCCTTGGGCTTGAGCTTTAGAGAAGAATTGTCTAGCTTTAACAATCTCGTGAGCACGGAATTCGCTGGTAGCTCAGTCGGTAGAGCAGGTGACTGTTAATCACCTGGTCGCAGGTTCGAGTCCTGCCCAGCGAGCCAATTAATTCAGAATACCGTTAACCGTATGCTGAATTCGGTACGGTATTCTGGACCCCGAAGAGGATTTTCAATGGACAAAGATCCAATTCAAGAAGCCGAAATAGCAGGCTTCGATCTGAATCTAATTGATTTAAATTTATCCCTCACGCCCTCCCAAAGAGTCGAACAACATCAATCAGCACTCACTCTAGTCTTGGAACTTGAAGCCATCAGAAACACTCAATATGAAGACTCTCAGTGATCTTCTAAGTATTCTTAGCACCTCAAAAATTGATTTTGTTGTCGTCGGTGGATTTGCGGGAGTTTTGCACGGCTCATCGCTTGTCACACGTGACCTCGATCTTTGTACGGTCCTTACACCTGAGAACATTGAGCGATTAAAAACCGTCCTCAAAGAATTTCATCCCAAACATCGAATGACTCCAAACAAGCTTCCTTTCACAACTGTGCCACCTGCGGGTCAGGCACTCAAGAACCTATACTTGGAAACAGATCTTGGCGTTGTCGATTTTCTGTCTGCCATTACGGGTTTAGGGGACTTTCAAGTTGTGAGATCCAATGCAGAAGAAGTCGCCATCAATGGAAACAAGATCTTTGTCATGAGTTTAAGTGATCTCATACAAGCCAAAGAAGCGATGAACCGAGAAAAAGATCGTCTTGCTGTTAAAGAATTGCGAGCAATTCAGGCAAAAAAGAAGTCGTGAAAGGTGAAATTTAACTCAGTAATTTTTCACACCACTTCGCTGTTGAAAGTACGTGCTTCAGGATCCCGATGGCCGAATTCTTTTAATTGAGCCGCTCCTCTAAGTTCGAGCGTCGACTCTATGTGTTGACAACAAATTCAATACTTTCTACGCTGTAAACGATAGGCAAGCGGTTCGGAATTCGCCGAGGTCTGCGAGCCAATTTCGTAGCGCAGCGGAAGCAACCAGGGAGGGATTATGGAAGCAAAAACTCCTCTCCAAAAATTTCCCAGCCCTGAGCAAATTGAAAAAAAACTTCGCCTCTCATTTGGCTTATTTGAAGACGCCTTTGAAATTAAAAAGCATCAGCTTTCTAAAAAGTATCCCGACAAATCTGATCGCGACTTAAATCACATGACCATGGCTCTTTTTGAAAAGGGAGCCAAATATTGGCCGAATCTCTTGATGTTTATAGAAGGGCTCTATATAAACTAAGTTCGATACGTGGCTCGATGTAGCCATTTGGGCCAGGCTAAACTGAGTGATTTTCCAATTCAACGATTCATTCCCAAAACAGTTGCAGCACCTTTTACCGTAGTGCCACTGAAATCCTCAATTCTCATCTGTTCAAAAGCGCAGTCTGCGTAACCAGCTTCAAAGCATTGCTCCAACGCAATGTTGAGTGCCGCAAAAGTAGCTGCCATTAAAGCCAATCTGTCTGTGGAAAATCCTGCTCCGACTAGCTTGGCAACTCCACCAAAAGTTTGGCCAACAACGCCTGCATTTGTGCCATGAACTATAGCTCGCGCATTAACTTCTCGATCATTCACTTTTCCAATTTGCACTGACTTGATCAAACAAAATTTAAAGTTAGAACTTAGACACTCTAGAACAGCAGATTTCAAAGCATCGCTCATGACACCCTCTAGATTGGTAACTTTTGCATTCATTGCAACACCAGTCCATTGAGACGATTTCGCGAATACTCCATTTGCAGAATTGGATTCGGCACTTGCAATAGTTAGAAATAACAATAGGGCTATTACTTTTGAAGCTTTCATAAAAATTCTTTCTTTCTTAAACTAGAACTTCCCTGGAAAGTCCGAATCATTTAGGTTTGGGATCTTCCAGAGAAGCTCAGGGGCAATTGTTAATTCGTTTGTAAATTCTGGAGTACCTTTAAAATATCTTGTCTTTGCATAACCTCACATCGATTGTCTGGATGAAGAATCGAATTGATTGCCAAATGTGTTTTTGAGTTGGAATTACCATTAAAAGCCGCATCTACATTGTTCAAGGGAACAAGGTTCAAAAAATTCCGAGTACTATCTGTGAAAAAAGCCGCAGGTCTAAGCGACGAGACTCGAACTGGTATGTCACTAGAAACTTCCTTTACTGGATGATAACCTAATTTTAGTCGACTTACTCCAAGAACAATTTCGGAACTAATTAAACTTTTGCGCACAAACTCACTCAAGAGTGCGCGATCAGAATCAGCAGCAATAAATTTTTCCAAAATTTCTTTTTGCTCGTTTAGACAACTTCTATAGGCATCGGTTTCAAAATTCACTTTTTTGAAAGCACGATTTTGAATTTCCATTGAATCCACCAATGGCTGATTTGGGTGGAAACTTTCTAAAGCAGTCATTTGGGAACTGGGAGGGGAACACTTCAAATATTTATTCATAACTCCTGGATCCCTTCCGAAACGGCCTTGTGGATCAGTAGAAGCCGTTTGAATAATTTTTTGCAATATGTTTTGAGCTAGGGCTTTTTCCGATTCCATCAGTCCATCAAACGAACAAAAACGACTGCTTGAAACAGCTCTCCAATTAAACGACATTGCGATTTCCAATGGAACTTCCACTCGGGTCACCAGTTTTGCTTTATAGAGATTGATGTAGTCTCCCTCAACCCATGCTCCGACGGTTTCATCCAAAGACTTTCCTAATTGATTAGCAACTGTCAAAGCTTTGCCATGATTGGTCTCGATTTCTTCCGTTTTCAATAGAAACGGAATCCAGGTTGTCGTCGATCGAGATGCAACAAGTGGAAACCACTTTAATTTTTGAGTGGTGTCAGGTAAATAACATGCCAATGACACGTAACTATGAACTTTGTGATTGGCGTCCGCAATGAGTGTGTCAGATATGCTTGGTCGAATTCCAGAAATATTCATTTGCAAAGCCAGCTGACCTTGCGACATTTGGTCAATCCGCGATTGATTGACTTTTTTAAAATCCTCGACTTTTGGAATTATGGGAGAGAAATTTTGCTCATTCGAATGAGCAGAAAGACTAGGCAGCAACAAGCTCGAGAAACCTAAAAGCACATTTAACTGAAAACTCAATTTATATTTTGCGGGCATGATATTCTCCTGTTTTAGTCGTACTAACAAATTTAGAATTTTTTCAGAAACAGATAAAATACGTACCGCTTAACGTTAATCGTTATATAAAATTTCGGCATCACGAACAATTTATTTATAATTTATTTTAAATGAATATATTAATTTTTAATTAATATATCTCCATTGCGGAATTTCTGAATCGGGGGTTCAACCTTTCAGTATTATTGAGTCTATTTCATGCATTGGCCGAAAGTAGCGCCTTAAATTTCATGATCTTAAGTGATCGTTAAAATTTTTTCAGAACATGTCTTTAAAAAATCACTATCCTATTGATTATGAAACCACATTTGAATCACGCTCTAACCATACTTATCGTATTCACTGTTTCAATAGGATCAAAAAATGCCTTAGGGCAAGGTTATTCGGTCGATCCGACGATAATAGACAGAAATCTTTTGGCTTCAAATCCACTCACCATTAAAATTTCCAATCATAAAAAAATATTGAGATGTTTCTTTATTCAACCGACTACGAAAAACGTCATCGTCCCCGTCTCCAGGCTCTGTTTGAGAGGAGTAGAATCAAAAGGAATTATTGTTCACCAAATCAGTCCAGGAGAAGGTCGGGTTGCCATTTGGGAAATCAATCATCCCAAAGATAAAAAACAAATAGTCATAAAAACAGCAAGGCCTTTGATAGTACTCAATCAGGAACAGGAAATGCTAGAATCCACTTGTCTAGAGATCGTGCACGATGGAGGAGTCGGCGCACCTCGCTTTCAACTAGGAATCGGAAGTTCAAAAGGTGCAAAAGTCACTGGGAAAATGCTTTGCGCCGGACTTCCAGGAGAAATTTTCCTAGAGCTTACCGACAATGTTGGAGAAAAAATCTCCCGTGTTTTTAAGGTGCTCCGAAAGGACTTGGAACTCACAATGGAAGTAAAAAAATGGAGAGCCCTGTATGGATCAGGAACCGCATTAAATCCCACACAGATTTCCCCAACACAATGGGAGTTTAGATTCCCAACAATCTCCGAAGGACAACTGCATTATCTGCTGCTCCAAGCTGGAGGAAGAATTCGAAAACAATTTTTACAGGCAAATCTAAAAATCTCCGGGTCTCCAGAGGTTGAATTCGACTATAAAACCGAGAAGCAAAATACGTGTACTTACCCAGCACATGCTCGTTTTATGATTCGGAGAGGTGCTTCATTGTCTTTCGCGCAAGATAGATGGTGGGCGAACCCAATTGCATTCCGACTAGAACCCGGAGAAGCACATTTAAAAGTGGCAATCGACCCCACCCAATGGACAACTGTCGACGGATCAAGAGGTTCTGATTCTCCAGAAACTTTAATAAATTTCTGGAGAACCATGAACGATGTTTCGGAAATCGGGTTCACTTTTGGCGGCGGATGCTTTTTTGGCCACGGAGTACGTACCATCAATGGTGAAGCCACTTTGGAAGTTTCGGACTTCGAGTTATCGGATTAGCTCTTCTACAAGACGAATGACCTTCAAGTTCAAATACTACTCATCTAAAAAATTAATTCACTCGAACTAAATTTTTACAAACAAACGATTTTGGCCATCGATTCAAACTTGCGCTTTGAACTTTTACAGATTGAAGTTCCAAGTCTTCCCTAGACCGGTTGAATTCTATGGTATCTACTTCAAACATTCCTGTTCGCATGAGCTTTATTTTGGCCAATGAATTGAGAACAAGTGCCGCCCGAAGCCCTTCCACAACTCCTACGAATGGCTGAACGGAGTGGAATCCTTGAATGCTTGCGTCAGCAAGGAGCATTTCTGAGTCATCGCTCAATTCAATGATGACAGCGCAAGGCTGACTACCAGCATTGTCTCCGTCCACTCCTGTGTAGCTTCCTTCAAGATTTGCGAGAATATCCGCCTGAGCGTTTAAATGCGTTGCGCAAAGACTTAGAATTGTTGCTAAAACGAATTTACTTTTAATCATATTCATTTCCTTTAAGGTTTTTGGACCATTTATAAAACCCAATCTACAAACTTCATGTTTCAGATTCAATTTATTTATAATTATAAATATAGAAAAAAATTAATTTTTAATTTACAATTTAAACAGGAGTACCTATTGAAAAAAACAAAAAAAACACTGCGAGCGCCAAAGCCAAAAGTCACCGTCGTTCAAACTTCTGAAGACGCTAACATTGTATTTAAGTTTAGTGACTACAAGTTGTATCTAAAAAAAATAATTGAGGTTCACGAACGTACCGTCAAAGGATACCGCACAAAGCTCGCTGATCACTGCCAAATGAATCGAAGTTATTTGCCACAAATACTCAACTCGAAAGCCCAGCTTTCAGAAGAGCAAAGCCTGAGATGCGCAAATTTTTTGGGACTTAATCCAATTGAAATTAGATTTTTTCAAAATCTTGTAAGATACTCGAAAACTTCCTCTGCTGATTTGCGGTCACATTTAGGTGCGGAGTTAAAAAGCATTCAACTCGAAGCCGCTAATCTTGCTCACGTCTTAAAAGACACTGAACAGAGCAATGAAGAAATTGCCAGCCACTACTATTCTCAGTGGTTTTTTTCTGCGATTCATATTGCAACTTACAATGTTAAGTTGAGGTCACCATTTGAAATTGGAAGGTATTTAAATTTGGAATTGCAGGTTGTGCAGAAGGTTTTAAAATATTTAGAAAGAGTTAAACTAGTACAGCAAACACCCGATGGATTGTATGTACCTCTTGAGAGCAATTTTCACCTGCCAAAAGACTCTGTTCATTCGTTCAAACATCATGCAAATTGGAAAATCAAAGCACTTGAAGCTCTCGAAAGACCAATTGAACACAATTTTCATTACAGTTCGGTATTTGGGATTTCCAAAAAGGACCTGATGACCTTCAAATCCCATTTCGTAAAGTTTGTATCAAGCACACGGAATCTTATTAAAGAATCCAACCCAGAAGAAGAACTATGCGCCTATACTATTGATTTCTTTGGTATTTATAAAAATAATTGACTCATTGCATTATAATTGTTAGAGTCCACCCGTGCAAAATTTTAAATTTTCAATCTTAACTTTTTTAGTCTTTTGTATCATGACCTTCGGCGCCTTTGCAGGTCACGAAAGTTCAGGCGGAGGCGGAGATGGATACTTGTGCAAAGAAAAGAGTGGCAAGGTTATAGCTCGTTTTGTGGACACATTTGAGACCCTTTCACAAAATCCCCTGCTTCACACCATGTCCAACTTATCAAGTTCAGCTATGCGACGAGTTTTGAGTCGGACATTTTCAGACTTAGCTCTGCCTAAGTCCCTTATTCGCGAATATTTGAACAACACGCTTCATTTCAGAGAAGCCCGTCCCAATGAATTAATGACAGTTCCGAAGAGCTCAATTTTCGCCTCGTCAAAGTCTAAGATGCTACCCGACTTCAATGATGACAATATTTTTTCCAACCCTGATCAATGCGAAAAATTCCAATTAGGTATTCAGTCATACACTTCAAATGTTGTTGTGGCTGACTTCGAACTTCTGAACATGTTAAGTCCCGCAGAACAAGAACTGTTTTATCTTCATGAAAACCTGATCCGCGTTCGAAGATTGACTGGTGACACCACCCCAATTCGCGATTACATAGCTTTACTCATTGCTTCCAAAGAGTTCGAAACGAACTTGCTGGATGAACTGCAAATCACAATAGATCCTACCCAAAGTTTTATCGAATAGGAATATTGCGTCCAACAATAAGAGATAAAAACTATTTCGAGGCTTCAATCATTCCTTTAAATTTTAAAAGACCTCTTTCAAAATGTTCCCCCATCATTTTATCCATAAACAATCCAAAGTATCTTTGGAAATAGGAAAGGTCTTGTTCGAAGGTCCAAATCATTTCAGTTGTTGATTCAGATTTTGCACTCGTGATCCATTTCACAAGTCCTTCACCACTCATGGGTTTATAAAATTCCATCTTGATTGTGATACTTTTTGACGTATCGATTTCAGAAATCGTCATTTTTCCCTCGCCCGTTTTGTCGCCCTTCCAAACCAAAGACGCACCTAACCCTTCACCAGAAACAGTGGCTGTATTGCTTGGATCACCATTGGGAAAAGGATTCCATTTTACATATTCATTTAAATCAGTGAGTTTAACAAAAACATCATTTACTGGTGCAGCGATTTCGATGGAACGCGACATTGAGAATTTATTCGATAGAAATACTGGTGTTACGACCAATAATAAAATGAAACCTAAAACAACTTTTAAAAATATCTTCATACAATTGATCTCTAGCTCAAACGATGCAAGGATTGCAACACCATGAAATTCTCATTTTTTCTCGCATTCATAATTTTAATGACTCCATTCAATGCTTTTTCAAATTCCTACACTGCAAGCGATGCTCTATGGCTTAGGACCTTTAGAGGAATACAAAAAATTGTTTAAGTGTAAAAAAGTAAACTACACACTTCCGTTCCCTGCTGTGAATCCAAAAGGAGGAAATAAAATGTCTGATATGTGCTATGCGGAAAAACACATAACACATACTGATGAATTTTTAACGAGAAGTTATCGCTTCCTTGATCTTCACATACCGGCACCCCAATACGTAGAAAATCTATCCCTATAAATTTTTGACAAAGTCCCACCAAAGTTTCACACTAGATATCTTGAACCAACAATCTAAAATTCTTCTCGCTCTAACAGCCCTCCTCTGGAGTAGCGGTGGAATTCTTATCAAATGGGTTAGCGTAGGACCCTTGATGGTTGCAGGCATCCGAAGCCTCATTGCAGGCACGGCATTGTGGATAGTGTTTCGTCCCAAATTGTTGCCCCTCAACAAAATAAAACTCCTTGTGGCAGCATCTTACGCACTTACCGTCATTTCGTTTGTTGCAGCTACCAAATGGACCAGTGCCGCAAATGCTATTTTGCTGCAATCTTCAGCTCCAATTTATATTGCGATGTTTGGCGGTATTTTTTTAAACGAAAATTTAAAGCGCATCGATGTTTTTAGCATTGTGATTGTTCTCTTAGGCATGCTTTGCTTTTTTGGAGACGAACTCAGTCTTAGTGGTATGCGTGGAAATATTTTGGGCCTCGTTAGCGGTTTTGCTTTTGCGAGTTTTATTTTATTCACTCGAAAATTTCAAAATGAATCCGCAATTTCGATGATTGTCTGGGGAAACTTTTTGGCGGCTTCTATATCTCTCCCATTTGCCTTTGGTAGCGCCCTCCCTTCGCAGCAAGATTGGTTTGGACTTTTGGGCTTAGGGATTTTTCAACTTGCTCTTCCCTATGCGCTATATTCAAAAGCCATTGTCAGAGTTCGTGCTATCGATGCGATTTTGATTTTACTTATTGAACCGGTTCTGAACCCCATTTGGGTTTTTCTTATATTAGGCGAGCTACCAGGTCCATGGGCAGTAGGTGGCGGAGTCGTAGTTCTAGGGGCGGTGACATTTCGTTCATTTGTGGAAGCAAGAAACAGACCGCCACATTAACCTCAAGCCATTGAAGTTATTAGGGAAATTTCTTAACCAGATCTTCATTTGTGCCTTAACAATGAAACTCTGTACACTAAGGACTCAATGGTACTTAAGCCCTTTCCATTTGCAGCAATTCTCCGTGTTAGCCTTGGATTGTTTGGTTTAAACTCCTGCGAGTACGGAGCAAACATTATCGGCGTGGGAGGCAAAGCACAACCTGTCGCACCGAATGAAGTGCTCGTCTCAAAATCTATTAGCATTGATTTTGGAACTGCAAAATTTGCCACAGATTCGGTCGACATTATGATTGTCGTCGATACCAGCGGTTCGATGAACGACGAAACAACTTTGGTTGCAAATAATCTTCAAGCATTTTTCAATCAACTGAGTACCTTTGCCAATACTCGAATTGCCCTTGTAATGGACGAACGCTCGGCCGTTATCAACAATGTTCCGGCCGATACCGAAAAGCAAATTCTGGTTCCCGTTCCGATTGGGAGTATCAATGGTCCGCAACTCCTCGTGGACTTACTCGACCCTGCCAAACCAGCAAGAGTAGAACGCTACGTTACACAGGGTTTAAAGTTAAGGAGTTTCCTGCGAAAAAATACCCAGCCAGTCATACTCTATGTTACCGACGACAATGGTTACGAAAGAAATTGCGTAGATCCGTTAGGTGTCGCCACCAATAAATGCCGCTTTCCGTACAATGATATCAACGACGAACGCTTCGCAAGACTTTCACAAGAAGCATTAACCAACCTATTGGGCAAAACGCCCATTGTGAATGCCATTATAGGACACAGAAATGTTCCAGTTTCAGGAATCGAAAACTGTGTAGGCACGGCAGCAACAGGCAACTATTACATGGAAGCTGCAAAAATAAGCAAGGGTGGCGTTTGGAGCATTTGCTTGCAAGACTGGTCCGAAATGTTCGCACAAATTTCGAAAGCCATTCAATTGACAGTGACCAACGGATTTGAAATTCCCATCGACCTTGTCGAAATCGAAGGGGTGGTCATTGAATTTGATGGAGAGATTTCGAAACTGACAAAAAATCAATATGAGTTAAAAAACAATTACCTCTATTTAGCGACGGACCTGATTAAAAACATAAGTCCAGGGTCAAAACTTATTCTCGATTATAGATCCATCGCTAGATAGCAAACTGCCAAATTTAAAACCAATCCGATCTTTGCGCTTTGGCTGATTAACTTTAGAATACTCATAGAGTGAAATTTTTCCGTGCTTTTCGAATCGCCGCTCCGTTTGTCATGTTGATTGCTGCGGAGACTTGGGCAAATCCAAAAAAAGAACCCACAAATTCCACATTTGCAAACTGCCACAATCTTGAAGAAGACGAAAAAACTTCTAACATTCCTCTCGAAAAAGACAAACGAATGACGGCAATGGAACAGCTGGTTTTAGATTTACGCCGTCTTCACAACGAAATTGATCTTCCCCCAAATCTTAGCCCCTTTCCGATGGCATTTCTTCGCACCTGTCGTGATAAAAAACTTGCGATGCTCAGCCAGCACAACAGCCTTGCAACAGAGTCCATCAAAGATTCTGCTGTATATTTTAAAGTCTATGCCACACTGGCAATGATTAACGGACAGCGCTCGCGTGGGCAGGCGCGGGCAAATTATTATCAAGAAGCCTTTAAGCTTTTTGACAGAGTGGTTGAAAAAGATCCGCGCGACTGGAGCGCTAAGCAAGATCGCGTGATGAACTTTCACCGCTATCACGCAGCTAAATGGGAAATGTCGAACAAAGTGAATATGAGCCAAAGCGAGATGGATGATTTCCTGGCAACCTCCAGTCGCTATATCGATGAGATCGGCAAAGACAAAAACGCACCCGCCAACGTGAAAATCGATTTACTGAGTTCAAGAAGCAGCATGATCAATTCTTTTATGACTCGAAATAGCGAAAGCACCAAAGACACCGATAGCATTCTTGAGATCGACAAAAACAACAAAGGCGCGTTGCTAGACAAAATTCACCGCCTAGCGAAATTAAATCTGTGTGCCGAAGCAATTCCTTACCTCGAAAGATTTTTAACGCTTCTTCCGAATGCCGAAAAAGAAACTCAAATTTATTTTGATTGCATGTACAAGGTAAAGGACTTTCAAAAAATTTCGTTAAAGGGCACGAACTCAAAAAAAGCTTTTCCGAAAAATGCGCGCATCCACGCTGTGGCGGCGCGCGCAAAATGGGAACTCAAATTTGTTGATTTGGCGCGAAGCGAAAATCTACAAGCGCTAAGACTTGATCCCAATGACGAGATCGCCCGAAATACACAGAGCTTAATATTAGAAATGGATGGCGAAGAATATTTAAAAGCAAATTCCTTAGCAAGCGCAATTGGAAATTTTGATTCGGCTTTTCGATTTGATCCTAAAAGGCTTACACTTCGAAAAAAAGTGGCGAGTGTAGTTTTCCTCTATCGAAAATCACTAAACTTTGATCCCCCAGAAGCCGCTCTTATTGAAATGAAACAAATCGTTGATTTGCTATTTGAGTACCGCGCGTTGCCAGAAATCAATCAAGATGGACTAGAAATTTTACTCGAAGCTGGGTTTCGCTCCCAGCAGTTTAAAAAGGCTGTTGATACGTGTAAAACTTATGAAGATACTTTGGGTGTCATCACCTCGCCCCGGATGCTGCGCATTTGTGGCGAGAGTTACTTAAAAGGTGGCAATCGCGCTAACGCGAGCGAATTATTGGGCAAGGCTTTTCAGCTCGAAAAATCTAGCGAACAAAAAGCCGAGCTTCGTGCCTTAATCAAAGAAGCAAATTGATTCTTGCTTCTTTGATTTATTTTGCGGAACTTGTACCCGCAGCATTTTTTGAGCCCTCAGCTTCGTGTATGGCATCGCTCGAAGGCACGCGCGATCCGTTAGAATCAATCCATGCTTTGTAAAGCGTAGTTGGCACTCCATCAATTGCAGGCATCATGACACTTGCCAAATGGTGAAGATAACGATTTCGGATTTCTGCACAGCTTGGGTCCACATTTTTGTCTGTTAAACTCAACGCTGGTCGACTTGAAGTCACCATGATTGCAGGCAAGTTGGTGGGTCTCATTCCTTTTGCGTAAGGACTTAAATCAGTGTACGGATCAGGATTTTTTTCGCTTGGAAAAAATGATTCTGGAATGCCCCAGTCTACAGGTTTTAATTTATTCTCTTTCATCAACTGCGCAATTTTGGAAGATCCTTTTTCAACTCCTTGACGGTTTATAACGTAAGCTTCTCGCGACCCGCAGGTTTCGGCAGCGGCTCGCAATTCACGCTCTCCTCGCAAAGCTAAATCCTTCCAACCGGGGCAATTTTGAATTTGGTAGGAAACACCAGCAAGTAGTTTTGACGAATAGCTTAAATCATCTTTTGTGTGATTTTTCTCAGAAGAATCCTTGGATAGCTGAACGGCTTTTTGCGCTTCTCGCATAATTGCACTTCGTTCCCACACTGTTCTCAAATTCGCATTCAAATCATTTGCCTGAATTTTTGTGGCAATCCACCAGTTAAATGCAGAAATTCGAATTTTATCAGTTTCAGTAGGGTTTTCTAAATCAATGCCAACACATTGTGAGGGATCTAGCATCCCTCCTTTGACAGCGGGAAGGTTAGTATCGAAGGGACTTTCGCTTGCAGAAACACACTTTGGATTTTTTGCAAATAACAAATGAGAAAGTAAAATACTTTCAGTCAGTCTTTTTGCTTGGAACATTTGTATGGGATGCGAACCTTTTCCGCGTGAACTGAGAGTGACGTCTGTACCCAATTTATTGGGATCAACAGACAAAGTCGCTGGCGTTGTACTTGCTTGGTTCCCAGCGGACTTCGCCGGCGATGACCTATCCTTTTGGCAGTATCTCACTTCTTCGGGTTTAAAACCAATGTAGCGAGGGATTAAGCGATCAGGATTTTTGCAGGCCAACTTAATTTCATTCGCATTTGAGTTAATCACAATTTGGCTAAACAAAGAAGCAAGCCTCTGACTTTCAACTTGCCCCTTACCATCGTTTATCATTCTCTTTTTAAAATCTTCTTCACAGTTTGCAGGCAAAGTGGAAACTTGCAGAGCTCTTTTAACGACGTCATCGGACTCAGGTTTTTGAACAGTTTGGATTTCTCGAGCAAGAAGTGGCGTAGATGGCTGATTCGCGTGAGGAACAGCCTTAGTTGGAGCCGAAGGGGGCGAAGGCACAGCTGCGCCACTAGCACTAGCCAAAGGAAGACCACGTGCATCCGGCTGCAAACGGCTCTTCAAATTATCCGCGAGTGCCACAAATTGCGGATCAGTTTTCAAAATCGAACCCACTAAAGTCTCAGGATTTTTTTGACAATCATCTTCCAGATTTCGTTGTATAAACGATTTGAGTTTAGAAAAATTCGCTGGGATTTGCAGTGCGCCTTTTTTAGTTTCGCGATCTCGAATAAAATTCGTCACCGCAGAGTGCGACTTAATCACCGCCTGTAGACACGAAGCACAAACTTTATCTGCTTCCGAATCTCCAAAATTTTTCATCAAACATTTTCCCGACCAACGATCTAGCGAAGGCGTACATAACGATTTTTCACCATCTATAAACATTGCTGCGGTCCTCACATGCTCCTGCCCTTTGCCGGTTGTACTACACATTTCTCGAAGTCCGATCATCGAGACAAGTGGATCCACCAAGTGGCCTGTGAGGCTACCTATACCAGGTTCAAGGTTTGGCGATAGTAAGGACGGATCATCCTTAAATCCAAACTGCATGTGCCCTCCAGCAACGGCCGAAGGTCCTGAAAGTGAGCCTGGAATATTTAAACTCGGAAAATCAAATCCGCTAGTGTCACTCAAAGGAGTGGGCGCAGGACTTGGCAATTCTGCGAGTGAAGGAGCTTTAGCTTTTTCAATTTCAAGAAGGAGTCTAGACACTAAACTTGTTGGATCCGCACGACATTCAGTGCTTGTGTTATGATCGAATAAATTAACAATCTTCTTACTGATGGGAACTGCAGTAATTTGATTTTTTAACTTCAAATCTATCCCGCGTGTCATACATACTACACACTTTTGAGTTGACGAACTTTTAGGATCCCACGTTTTAGCCGTGTTCGAATCTTTCATGCAAACTTTCGTAAATGTCGAAACGGATTGCTCACATTCTTTTGAGTTCAGCGTATTCAGAATGTACGTTAGTGGTGAATTCTCATTACACATTTCAGGTCCATCCGTCGGTCGTGGAGCTTCGGAAGTTGGCAAAGGTTTTACAGGTCCTTTGGTTTGATTGTCGGCATAAACTGGCAAAATTTTTTGAGGATTAGCCCCCATTCCAGGTAATTCTATTTTACCGACGATATCAGAGGGGGGCAGGTACCCAGAATCAAGGTGTTCTTTGGGGACCTCACCAACAAGCGATCCGTTCTTGTCGAAAACCGCTTCCATTGCACCGTAACCCGTGCCTGCTGTCATTAAAGCCGGATCTACTGAAATCGAATTTCCGTATTTGTCAAAGTACTGCGTCCCCAAATTTACATTCACATTATTTACCGTGCTCGAGCTAGGATTTGAAGCAACCGGTTTAGGGTCATTATTTATGATTTTTTCATTTGGAACACTACTCACTGGACTTTGATTAGGTGTTGAAGGAGCAGCACTTATTGGTGATTGAACAGGGGCAGTGACCGGTGGTTTTGCAGCCGGAGTTTCGGATTTATTATCACCCAAATCTCCAATCGGCTCGGGCTTTGAAGGTTCCTCAGATGCAGGCGCACGACCGGCTTCTGTTTTCTTTCCACTGCTCAAATCTCCATCAGGATTACTATCTAAATGCTCTGCAGTTGAAGTGTCGGCTTGCGCAGGTGCACCAACAGCAGCCATGGTCTTTTGGTCACCCCTCAAAGTGCCAGTGTGTAAAGTTGTTCCATTTGGAGTGGGGCCTGAAGATGAGCCACTTAATGCAAGTTTTCCATCAGCCCCAACATTCATTCCACTGGCTTCAAGATCTGCGTAGGGTTGACCTTCTTCTTCTAAATTTACTTTTGCATTTAACAATTCGTCAGCAGTTTTTGCACCGCCTGCAAGTTGAATCGGCGCTGTTCCATCTAATCCGTCTAGGGCTGCATTGCCCAAAGATCGATCGGTGCTGTTTCCATTTTTTAAATTTTCAATTGCGTTCGATTGACCTTGAGTCAGCGAAACACCGCCCCCTCGTACAGCGTCAATCACGTCTTGGCTGATTACGCCGCCACTTCCTAAGGCGTTTAAAACCTCTACGAAATCTTTCCCATGCGCAAGCTCCAAAGCGCCTATAATGTCTGTAGCGTCCTTTGATGCCAAAGCTGCTGCGCCACTTGTAGACCCAGCGATGGTTTTAGTTAGACTTTCCATCATTGTAACCAATTTCGCGCGTTCGGCGTCGGTCAATCCATTTCCATTGAGATTATAATATTTATCTTGACCAACCAATGCGATTGCCGAAGCAACGGGATCGCTCATCGACTCGATTCCCAGTTTTTTCTTCGAATCAGCAACTTCACGAGCCCATTCTTTAAAAAATTTAAAAATCACCGAATTTTCATCGGGCGCAATTCCCAATTCCGCATAGCGTGCCTTCATCATCACAGCGAGATTGCTCATCTCCATATGCATGATCAAATTTTTATCCGATTGTGATTTTTTAATTTCGCTTTGCACTTGTAGCAAACGATCGCGAAAACCTGCGATCTCAGTAATTAATTCTTTTCGCTTTGCTTCATTTGCAATTTTTAGATCTTCAACTTCTTTTGAAATTTCACCTATGCTATTTAGGGCTGCGTTTTGCGCGTAATCTTTTGTCATGAAGGATTCGTAGCGCAACATCGCGCCGTCTTCTGGATTTGATGGTCTCGCTTGAATACTCAGATGCCCTGCAAAAATTGCAATCACAAAAACACCGATTCGCTTGTGTTGATCTCTCAAACACTTTCTCAAAGTTGCGAATTGAGCTGTCATCGCCCGGCCCCCCAAGTATGCGTGAATGAGTTTAAATTCTATGAACTTAGAAGTGATGTCTTCCAAGCCCTGAACCAAATTCCTCACACACTCTTAACACTGCACGTAAAGTGCCATAGTCATTTCGGTATTTAGCTGGAGGTCCTTAAATTTTGTTTCTTTGATAAATACTACTTAGCTTGAGCACCAATTGATCCACTGGATGGAGCGCTAGCTTCGTGTTGCCCATCACTTGCAGGAAGTCGATCACCAGCATTGGCGTCTATCCATGCTTTGTAGAGCGAAGTCTCGGTATTACTTTTTTCAGGTCGTACAATTGCAGCAAGGTAATGCGAGTAGCGGATTCTAATTTCTCCGCAGTTGGGTTCGTTCTTCGCTGATTGATCTTGCCCTGATCGGCTTGAGTCCACCATGATAGAAGGCAAGTTTGTGGGTCGTTGACCTTTCGCATAACCGCTATTTTTTTCATCGTAAATACTTTTTTGCTGAATGAATCCTTCGGGAACTTTCCAATCTTTGAAATCATTTTGAATGTACTTTCGCAACTCTGTAACCCGTTTATCAAATGCGCCATCTGCGTGATTTAAAAAATAAGCTTCTTTCAAGGAGCAAGCTTCAGCTGCCGAACGAAGTTCTTTTTCACCACGAACTGCTAAGTCTTTCCAACCTGGGCAGTTTCTGATTTGGTGCAACACTCCGCCCATAAGATTTGCGGTGATGCCAAGATTGCCGGCCTTTTTTTGCTGTGCTTCGAAAGCGTTTCTTAAATTTTCAGAACGATTCCATACTGCACTGACGGGAGAAACTTGATCTTTGGGGAGTTCGGATTCAGAAATCCACCATTGATAGGCTGCGATTCGAATTTCATCTTCTTTTGAAATTTTATCGAGATTCAATGGAACACAATGCGTAGGATCCCTCATTCCACCAGGAACCGCGGGTATTGCTGGGTCAAACTTTGATACACCAACGCATTTTGGATTATTCGCAAAAATCAAATGACCAAGTAGTATTTGGGCACTTTGCTCTTTTGAAAAACCATATTTGTTGGTCGCCGTTTCTGGAATTCCTGCCGCAAGTATTTTTGCAAAATGCGATGCGTAGGTTTGGCTCAATGACTTTCCTTTATATTCTCGAGGAATCTTTTCTTTCTCAAAAATTCCATCACAGTCAGCTTTAATATCGCTAATCCTTTTTGCCACTTTTAAAGTTTCATTAGATTCTCTCGCAGGGACTTGTGCATTAGACGCAGGTGCCACTCCGGCATTGCCTGGCGAAGTGTGACCTGCCGCTAACGCTCGGTCAGTTGATCCTGCTCCAGTCGTTTTGGAATCGTCAATGATAGGTGCTTGCGAGCGTGCGACAGTTTCTTTTGCAGGTGCAGCGGTTTTTGGTGAAGGAGTGGGTTTGCTTGCTGCAAGATCTCGGCGTCCAGAACGCTTACCCATGACAAATTGTGGATCTTTTTGGCAATCATCCTGAAGATTGCGATTAATAAATTTAAAGGTTGGAGACTCGACATGCAAATCAAGCGAGCTGGTTGTTGGGATTACCGAACGAACAGCTTGCATCATACAGCGTGAACATGTGATGCGAGGATCTTCTTTTAAATTTTCTAGGCTTAAAGCACCTTTGGGATCTTTTAAATCAAGCCACTCTTTGGGCGCGTTTTTCCAATCAACATCATTAGAATTTGTTGCGCCCAACAAATTTAGTCGATTTGCACCTTTCTCTGCGCTCTTATAATCTTCTTTGCTTGCAGGTGCTTTTAAACACTGACTTGTATTTTTCTCTAAAATTTCTTGGCAAAAATCTTGCTCCAAATTTGTAACTACATCTTTTAATGTGGAGCTTCCGGTGCACTTGGCTGATGAAATTTTACTATTAGTTTCAAATGCGTCAGTGCGACCGCCGTAGGTAACCTCCAAATAGCTTTTGACATAACCAAGAACCTCGCCCTTAGCGTTATAGATTGGGTAGGTCTTACCAACTTTTGAGCCGTCTTTGTCTAACTCAACACCTGCATTTAGTTTTAATTCTCGACCACGATTGTCAAAGTGTCCTGCTCCTTTGATTGTGCTGCTCAAAGACTTTGGTAAACTAAACCACAAATTTCCCAAGGTATCTTTTGATTTAGTACATTCATAGGAAGTATTTTTTTCAATAATTGCAGCAATGTCAGCAGGGGGAGACAATGTCTCTGGAATTTCACCCGACCCGTATCTCGAAATTAGCTGACTAAAACATGCAAAGCATGTTCTGAACTTTGCATTCTCGGGTTTTTCTAAAGCTATAAGTGAATCAATCCCTATAAATATTGGAGCGCATTTAGTTTTCCAATTCTCCATTCGACCAGTACAGGTTGGGCCAGTTAGAATTGAGAAAATTTGCGAATAGGTAGTTTTATCATTACAGGCTTCGATAATTTTTATCGAAGATCCAGAACCGCCGATCGACGGACCATCAATAGGAATTTCGCTTTGAGGTTTTGTGGGTATCTGTAAACCACCTACATTTGTACCGGTGGTTGGTACTTTAACGGGCTCGCCTTTATTGCTTGTAATAGGATTTGTCGTTGGGGTTGACGGTAAATGCCCCATTAAATTTCCAGCCGAATCAAAAACTGCAGTATCTTGTGCGCTCGATTGATTTTGAGAAAGTGTTAAAGTACCAGTTCCATTTATTTGGTTTCCGAAAGCGTCATAATAATTCTGCGTACCCAAATTCACATTCACATTGGTTGACGAATTTGAAGTCGTGATTTTTTGTGATTCATTTGGCTTGCTACTCACAGGACTTTGCGCAGGAGTTGTTTGTGGAGCAGCGCCGATCGGCGATTGCACGGGTTGAGAAACTGGTGCAGTGACTGGCGGTTTTGCAGCTGGCGCTTCTGTTTTTGTTTCAACCGGCTCAGATTTCGCAGGTTCCTCTGATGCAGGTGCACGAACAGGTTTTGTTCCACCACTCAAATCTCCATCAGGATTGCTATCTAAATGCTCAGCAGTTGATGTGTCGCTTTGCGCCGATGCACCCACCGCAGCCATAGTTTTCTGATCACCACTCACAGTTCCCGTGTGCAAAGTTGTGCCATTTGATGTTGGGCCTGAAGATGATCCACTCAACGCAAGTTTTCCATCAGCCCCAACATTCATTCCACTGGCTTCAAGATCTGCGTAGGGTTGACCTTCTTCTTCTAAATTTACTTTTGCATTTAACAATTCGTCAGCAGTTTTTGCAC
>Ga0247843_1002193_pt1 | contig 36548 bp, 30 predicted proteins | sample LaCruzMarch2017__FD_192420 | JGI IMG/M metagenome (GOLD analysis project Ga0247843, IMG submission 192420) | Freshwater microbial communities from meromictic Lake La Cruz, Castile-La Mancha, Spain - LaCruzMarch2017_8m | ecosystem: Environmental > Aquatic > Freshwater > Lake | place: Spain... | reverse complement strand
GGCCCGTCGGGAGTGCGGAAGGACTCGCGCACCAGATAGGTGACGTAGGTTTTGCCGTTTCGGCGGGATTTGGTGGCTTGAACAAACACTTGCTACCGTTAATACAGATATAAAACAATACAGTCAAGAGATATTTTGATTAATGTTAATATATTACTTGCTACATTTTCGTGTAGTTTTACTGATTTGCAGTCACTTAGAAAAAAATCAGGGGGAAGTTAGGCTAGCTCAGATAGCTGTCGACATCATCTTTCCCGCCTGACCAGACGCTGGAGTTTCCCTTGAACAGCAGACTTGGCTGTGGGCCGGAATACTCGCGCCAGGAAAAGGAGGCGTCGTTCGCCACGACGATTTCCAGATCGATTCCGGGAGGAAGAGCGAAAGGAGCGAGTTTTTTTCGGACGGCATCCCAGCTCGCCTGGGATTCCAGAAAGATGAGGAGGTCGATGTCGGAGTGCTCGGTGACGTATTGCAGCCCGGTCAGGTGCTGCCAGGCATGGCTTCCAAACGTGCGCAGTTCGGCCCCGCCCGCTGCCGCCGCCTCATGAAACGGGCGGGCCGCTCCGTCAGAAATTGTCGCACAATCTGACCAGAGCGGAGGCCCGGACACTTTGCGGATCAGCTCCCGGGGGAGTTCGAAGGGAACCCGGTTCTTCCCAAGCGAGGGTGGGAGGGCCAGGCCTAGACAGGCATTTTTTCCGTCCGGGCTGAGGCAGGGACGACGGACAACGAGCGGGCGATCCTGTCCGATCCACTCTCGCAGGAGTGCGGGCAATTCAGCGGAAGAAGAATCCAGCCACACGAACGCGTGGCGGTGGAGAGCGGTCACTTTGCCGTCTCGGCGAGCACACGGTCCCGCACATCGAGGGCCATCTTCCGCCCGCCCCGCATTTTACCGAGGGCGGCGCGATTGTCGTCCGTGGAGGAGGATGCGATGGCCGTGGCAAGCTTTGCGGCGTAATCGTCGGAAATTTTCCAGACTTCCTCCACGCCGCCGAGCAGGGCAAACGGTTTGGCACCGAATTCCAGCGAGGGCATCGTCTTGGAAAGCTTTTCGAGCACGGGAGCCGGGATCTTGGTGACGGCGGACATCGCCTCGATCGGCATGAGCCCGACGCTGGCGGAATCAAGCGCGTCGATGCGGTCGCCGAACATGCCGTAGCAGATGAAGGCTCCGCCAATGGCTTTTCCGGTTGCGATCGTGATCAGCTTGTGCCCGTTTTGCCGGGCCAGCTGGAGGCAGCTCAGCAGGTGGCCGAAATAGCTGGCCAGCCCGAGCATCTCGGCAGTCCGGTTCGGCTCCTGCCCGGCGCTGTCCACGAGCATGACGATGGGGGTCTTGCGGTGGTTCTCAATGCAGTCGATCACATGCGCCGCAAGCCGGAGCGCGGCCGCATTGTCAATATACGTGCCGTCGCAGGTGCCGAACACACAGACTTTCTGCCCGCCGACTTCGGCATACCCGGTCATCAGCTTGTCTTTGATGACAATCCCTTTCGCCGAAGCGCCGAAAAATTTCTCCAGAACGGTTTTCATTTCTTTTTTGCGAGCGCGGCGAATTCCTTTGCGTTGGCGAGCGAGGCTTCCGCGATGCTGGCGAGGCCGTGGGCCTTCCAGATCACGTCCGGATCGGATGTCTTCCCGAACGCCTTTAGCCGCTTCTCCAGTTCCTGCTGGCGCGCCTTGATGCTCTTGAGCGTGAGCGGGCTGGATTTTGCGAGCAGCTTGCTGATCGCGGCGGAGACCGAGGCTGCATCATCTTCGGCGAGCACGTCGGCGTCCCCGAAAAGGAATTTGGTTTTGCCGCCGCTGGTCTTCCAGACGAGCGCGCGGTTCGACGAGTCGTAGGCCTTTTTGCCCATCCATTTTTCGATGACGATCGGGCCGGAAATCCCGAGCCGCCCGTGCTCGGTCATGATGCGGAAATCGCAGCAGGTGGTGAGGATGCCCATGCCGCCGTAGGCCCCGATGTCCGATCCGATGACGGCGATCGTCGGAACGCGCTTGGCGCGGCATTCGAAGACCGCACGCATCGCCTCGGAGATCGCGATCTCCCCGGACGATCCCTCGTGCAGGCGCACGCCGCCGCTCTCGACGATCAGGACGCACGGAATGCCATCCCTCGCGGCGGCCTTGAGGATACCGGTCAGCTTGGCCCCGTGGACCTCGCCGACGGACCCGCCCACAAACTGCCCGACCTGGGCGGCGAGATAGACCGGCTTCCCGCCGATCTTTGCGCGCCCGATCACGAGTCCGTCGTCAAAAGAAACCGGGATGTCGAGCTGCGGAAGGTAGGGGCTCATCACGCGCTCCGGCGGAGGCAGGAACTCGGTGAACGAATCGACAATCGACGCGATGCGCTGCCGGGCGGTCTGTTCGTGGAAAAGGCTGCTCATGGCTTAATCAGGTGGTCGTAGGCCTGGCGCAGCCGGAACGTGACTACGATCGGGTCAGCCCCCTGGTCGTGGATCGTGACTTTAGTGCCGCCGGAGGGGTAGTTGGCCGCGAAGTCGCCAAGGGCGGCCAGCCAGGAACTTTTGTAGCCCGGGATCGAGGATTCCACGATGCACTCCATCTGATCCGTGGTCTTGCTGTTTCGTTCGATGAGGACTTCCAGATTTCCGGAGCCCACCACGCCGGCCAGCGCCCACTGTTTGCCGCGCGGCCAGGCAAGAGGTTTTGAGGAAAACGATTTGGCGAATTTTTCCATGCGGGTCCTTGGTTACCAGTCAACAAACTGCGCGGGCGGGTCGTAGAGGCCTCCCGACCAGCGGACGAGGCCCTTGATATCCTGCGCGGCCAGGAGGCTGCGGCTGACTTCGGATGGGGATACTCCCAGATCTTCCGGCAGCCGGATGATCCCCCGCGAGCGGAGCTCCCGGGTTTCGCGCATCGAGCGCTTCAGGCCGACCGGTGTGTAGCCGGCGACACCGCGGATGGCGGCACGGCGCTCTCCGATCGTCCGGCAGGCCGCGAGATTGGCGATCCCCTCCTCGGTCACAACATGGGTGACATCGTCGCCGTAGATCATCACCGGGGCGACCCCGTGCAGGGCTTTTTTGATGCCGGGATCCTGGGCGTCGAGCTCCTCGACAAATGTCGGAACGCGGCCGGACTGGAATGTTTCGGCGAGCTGGACGACGAGCTTGCGGCCCGGGATCGAGCCCGGTCCGGGATTCGACTCCGCTCCTGCCTTGAGCCATGCCTTTGTCGGATGGCGGCGCCCCATCGGCTGGCAGCCCATGTTCGGCGCTCCACCGAATCCGGTGATCCGCGTTTTCGAGACGGTGGACGAGTTGCCGTTGACGTCGATCTGCAGCGTGGCGCCGATGAACATGTCCACCCCGTAGTGCCCGGCAAGCTGGCCCATCGCCCGGTTTGAGTGAAAGCTTCCGTCGCGCCCGGTGAAAAAGATATCCGAGCGCGCGGCGGTGTAGCGTTCCATCCCGACCTCGCCTCCGACCGAGAACACGCCATCGACCCAGCCCGATTCGATCGCCGGAATCATCGTCGGGAGCGGGTTGACCATCCAGTATTTGCAGATTTTCCCCTTGAGCCCGAGCTGCTCCCCATAGGTCGGCAGCAGAAGTTCGATCGCGGCGGTGTTGAATCCGACCCCGTGGTTGAGCGACTGGACCTCGTATTCCTGATAGATGCCGCGGAGCGCGATCATGGCCATGAGGATCTGAACATCCGTGATCGCCGCCGGGTCGCGCGTGAAAAGCGCGGTGAGGTGCATCGGATAAGGAGCCTCGACGATCAGGTCCACCTGGTCGGCCGGGATGTCGATCCGGGGGATCGAGTCCACGATCTCGTTGACCTGCGCAAAAACAATGCCGTCGGAAAATGCCGTCGGCTCGACGATGGCCGGGGTTTCCTCGGTGTTCGCGGCAAGAAACAGATTGCCCTGCCGGTCGGCCTGCGCAGCCGCGATGAGCGCAACGCGCGGCGTCAGGTCCACGTAATACCGCGAATAAATTTCGTTGTAGGTATGGATCGCCCCAAGCGGGAATTTTCCATCCGCCAGCAGCTGCGCGACCGCCTGCCCCTGCGGCCCGGCGTAGCAGAAGTCCACCTGCCGGATGACGCCTTTTTTGAAAAGCTCGATGTGCGCCGGAAGCGTGATGCAGGACATCACGAGATGGATGTCGCGGAGATCCTTCTTCCCGAGAGTAGCGAGCTGGTTGGCCAGAAAATCCGCCTGCTTCTGGTTGTCCCCCTCAAGGCAGAGGATATCCCCCGGCTCGATGATGCGCTTGAGGAGTTCCGGGACGGACTTCGCGGAAACAAATTTTCCGGTGGCAAGCCTGCCGACCCGGCGCATGCGCTCCGCCTTGTTCCGCCGACGGGAGTCCTGGATGACCGGTGACATTGTGCGCATCCTTCAACGGGTTGCCCAGCAGGGGCAAGAACTTTAAAGCGAAATTATTCGCACAAACGCGGGCGGCGGTTTTTCCAATGGAATTCGTGTGGGAGGAACGACAAACCGAAGAGGGTTGACGCGCGCGCGGGCACGCGTCAGAGATAGGCCATGAGAACTGTCAAAGACATCACATTCGATCTGCTCCGCAAGCTCGGCCTGACCACGGTTGTCGGCAACCCGGGGTCCACGGAGGAAACGTTTCTCAAGAATTTCCCGGAGGATTTTCATTACGTGATGGCGCTGCAGGAGGCGAGTGTCGTGGGGATTGCCGACGGACTTTCGCAGGGGCTGGGAAAGCCGGTGATCGTGAATATCCACACGGGAGCCGGCCTTGGAAATGCGATGGGATGTCTTCTGACCGCCTACCAGAACAAGACGCCGCTCATCATCACGGCCGGCCAGCAGACGCGCGCGATGCTGGTTCTGGAACCGCTGCTCACCAATATCGAAGCCATCAACATGCCGCGGCCGTGGGTGAAGTGGAGCTATGAGCCGTCTCGGGCGGAAGATGTGCCCGCCGCTTTCATGCGCGCCTATGCCACTGCGGTCCAGCAGCCGTCCGGCCCGGTGTTTTTGTCGCTGCCCCTGGATGATTGGGACAGGGAGATGGAGGCGGCGGATGTCTTCCGGACTGTCAGCCGGCGGATTGGTCCGGATCCGGAGCGGGTGGGGGAGTTTGCCGAGATCATCGGGGCGAGCAGGAGCCCGGTTCTGGTTTACGGTTCAGACATTGCGCGAAGCAAGGCGTGGGAGGATGGCATCCGATTGGCGGAGAAACTCGGCGCGAAGGTTTGGGCCGCACCGTTTTCGGAGCGCACTCCGTTCCCTGAAAATCACGCGTTGTATGCCGGAGCGCTTCCGGCGGCCATCGGGCCGCTTTCAGAACGTCTGTCCGGCCACGACCTGATCATCGTGATCGGTGCACCGGTATTCCGCTATTACCCCTATGTGCCCGGGGACTACCTGCCTGCGGGAGCGAGGCTTCTCCAGATCACCGACGATCCCGGCATGTCGGCCAAAGCACCGGTTGGTGACAGCCTTATCTCTGACAGCGGGCTGTTTTTGCAGAGCATCCTCCCGCTCGTCAAGCGGAGGGACGCAGCGGGGGCTGCCAATACCTCCTCCCGCGCAACACCTCAAACCTCGGACGAACTGCCGTTGTCGGCCGACCGGGTCTTCGAAATCGTCGCGCAGCTTTGCCCGGAAGAATTCGTGCTCGTTGAGGAATCCCCCTCGAATGTCGCAGAACTTCAGAGGCGGTTTGTCACCACCAAGCCGGACAGCTTTTACACGTTTGCGTCCGGCGGCCTTGGCTGGGATATGCCTGCAGCGGTCGGGCTGGCGCTGGCGGAAAAGCAAACCGGCCGGAACCGTCCCGTGGTTGCCGTGATCGGAGATGGATCCTTTCAATATTCCCCGCAGGCCATTTACACAGGCGTCCAGGAGGGCGCGCATGTCATCTTCCTTGTCCTGCGCAACGGGGAGTATGCGATTCTCAAGGAGTTTGCCGTTCTGGAAAACACCCCCAGTGTCCCCGGGCTTGATTTGCCGGGCCTGGATATCGTGTCGCTCGGAAAAGGATACGGGGCGGCAACAGCTCTCGCCAATACACCGGAAGAAATCCGGCTGGCTTTTCAAGAAGCTCTGGAGTCCGGCGGCACAACCGTCATCGAGATCGCAATCTCTGGAAATCTGAGACCGCTTCTGGGGTAAAAGACGCAAGACACTGCGCCGGGCGCGGCTCCGGCAAGGCAACCGGGCGGTGGGAGGAATTGTTTGCAGGCAGGAAAACGGGATTTCCGCCCGGCAATTTGCTCAACGCCGGGCGGAAATTGGAAAATCCCTGGAAGGAACGGGGGGGAATGAACCCCTGCCCGCGAAGATATTCACCCTTTTCCATTGCTGAAACCCGGGTCCAAGCTTAAACTAGCCCTTAGCCCTCAAAATATCCTTGCCATGATGAACGGAATTCGAAAAGAAACGGACAGCATGGGTGAGGTTGATGTCCCAGCCGACAAGCTTTGGGGCGCACAAACTCAGCGCTCGCTCGAACATTTCAGCATCGGCGCCGACCTCATCCCGCGCGAGATGATCACGGCTTACGCCACACTCAAGAAGGCCGCCGCTTTTGCCAACCATGACGACGGCCGCCTCGGCGACGAGCAGTTCGGTCTCATCACGAAAGTGTGCGATGAAATCCTGTCCGGACAGCACTCCGATATGTTCCCGCTCCACGTCTGGATGACCGGCAGCGGCACGCAGTTCAACATGAACGTCAACGAGGTCATCTCGAACCGCTGCTGCCAGTTGGCCAACACCTCGCTTGGCAGCAAGGCGCCCGTCCACCCGAACGACCATGTGAACATGGCGCAGTCTTCCAACGATTCCTTCCCTTCGGCCATGTATATCGCCGCGGCGGTCAACGTGAAGCAGCGCCTCATGCCCTCCGTCGCCGCACTGCGCAACGCCATCGCGGCCAAAGCGTCCGACTGGAAAGACGTTATCAAAATCGGCCGCACCCACATGCAGGACGCGACGCCTTTGACGCTCGGACAGGAATGGTCGGGTTATGCCGCCGCGCTGACCGACGATCTCGAGCGCATTGAAGACGCGCTCAAAGGGGTCTACCGCCTCGCCCTTGGCGGCACAGCCGTCGGCACCGGCATCAACTCCGCCCCGGGTTTCGACGAGGCCGCCGCCACACAGATCGCAAAACTCACCGGGTTGCCCTTCGTCACGGCACCCAACAAATTCTGCGTGCAGGGCGGACACGATGCCCTCGTGCAACTCTCCGGGACTCTGCGCACTCTGGCCGTCACGCTCTTCAAGATCGGCAACGATATCCGTCTCATGTCCTGCGGACCTCGCGCCGGTTTCGCCGAGTTGATCATTCCGGCAAACGAGCCTGGTTCCTCGATCATGCCCGGCAAGGTCAATCCCACGCAGGCCGAGGCGCTCACCATGCTGAGCGCACAGGTCATGGCCAACGACGTGGCCGTCGGCATCGGCGGCTCGGCCGGCTATCTCGAGATGAACGTCTACAAGCCGCTCATCATCTTCAACCTGACCCATTCCATCACGCTCTTGACCGACGGCTGCGCGAATTTCCGCAAATTCCTCGTCGAAGGTATCAAGCCGAACCTCAAAAAGATCGCGGAATACGTCGATCGCTCCCTCATGCTGGTCACGGCGCTGTCACCGGTCATCGGCTATGATAAATCCTCGAAGATCGCGCACTATGCGATGGATAACGATCTGACTCTCAAAGAAGCCGCCCTCAAGCTCGGCTTCGTCACCGAGTCCGAATTCGACCGCGTGGTCGATCCGGCCAAGATGGTTTCGCCCTACGTGGCGAAGGCCTGAAAACCCACTCATCCCAAGCACCACAAAACACCACCCCGTTCATTCCATGCAAAACCGACCCAGCAAATTCATCCGGGAAAACGACACCCGCAAAATCCAGACCACATCGCGCGGGTATCAAGTCATCCACGATCCCGCGATCAACAAAGGAAGCTCATTCACCGCCGCCGAGCGCAAGGCGCTGGGCATCGAGGGACTCCTGCCGCCCGTGATCACCACCGACATGGATGCCCAACTCAAGCGCGCCTACGCGGCCTATCACGCGGCCCCCACCGATCTTTCCAAACACATTTACATGTGGCGTCTCCACGACGAGAACGAGACCCTTTTTTATGCTCTGCTCCAGCGCCACATGATGGAAATCATGCCCGTCGTTTACGATCCGGTCGTGGGCGAGGCCATCGAGAAATACAGCGAGGTCATGACCAACCCGCGCGGGGTTTTTCTCTGCATCGATGAGCCGGAAAAAATCGAGGAGCAACTGGCGGCGTGGGGCGCGGGTCCCGACGACATCGACCTGCTGGTGGCCAGCGATGCGGAAGCCATTCTCGGAATCGGCGACTGGGGTTCCAATGGCATCGACATCTCCGTGGGCAAACTGGCGGTTTACTCCGCCGCCGCCGGAGTTGATCCCCAACGGGTCATTCCTGTGGTGCTCGATGTGGGCACCAACAATGAAAAACTGCTCAACGACACCTCCTATGTCGGCTATCGTCACTCCCGCGTGAGGGGCAAGGCCTATGACGACTTCGTCGATGCCTACGTCGCGGCGGCCCGGAAGTTGTTCCCCAAAGCCTACCTGCATTGGGAGGACTTCGGCTCCACCAATGCCCGCCGGATTCTCAACCGCCACCGCAATACCATCCCGACTTTCAACGACGATGTTCAAGGCACCGGAGCCATTGTCGTTTCCGGTTTGCTCAATGCCGTCAAGCGCAGCGGGCTTTCCTGGAAGGACCAGCGCGTCGTTGTTTTTGGCGGCGGCACCGCCGGTTGCGGCATCGCCGATCAAGTCCGTGACCAGATCGTGCGCGGGTCCGGACTTTCCGTCGAGGAGGCGAACAAGTGCATCTGGATCGTCGATCTGCCGGGCCTGCTCACCGAAGATATGGCGGAGGGATTGTATGACTTCCAGCGTCCCTATGCGCGGCCCGAGGCCGAGGTGAAGGCCTACAAACGCACTCCCAGTTCGCCGAACGCGGCGGCGGAAACCCGCTGGCCTGCCATGGCGAAACTCCTCGCCATCCAGTCCGGCAAAGGTGGCATTATCGACCTCGCCACCACCGTGGCCGAAGTGAAACCAACTGTCCTCATCGGCACCTCGACCAGCCCGTCCACATTCACCGAGGAAATCGTCCGCAACATGGCGTCGAATGTCGAACGCCCGATCATTTTCCCGTTGTCGAATCCGACCATTCTCCACGAGGCGACGCCCGCCCACTTGCTGGAATGGACCGATGGCAAGGTGCTGGTCGCCACCGGCGCGCCGTTCGGTGATGTCACCGTTGGCGGAGTCACTTACACGATCGGCCAGGCGAACAACGCCGCGCTCTATCCGGGCCTCGGCATGGGCGTTATTGCTTCCCGTGCCCGTCAAATCTCGGACGAGATGATTTACGCCGCCGCGAAATCCGTGGCCGATCAAGCTCCCTTGGAATCCCCGGGCTCGTCCTTGCTGCCTTCGAACGAGGACTTGCGCGCCACCTCAAGCGTGGTGGCGGTGGAAGTCTTTCGTACCGCCATGGACGAGGGCCTGGCCGCAGAGCCATCCGAGGATCCTGTGGAAACCGTTCGCTGCCTCGAATGGTGGCCGGTTTACCAGCCCGTCGAAGCCGTTTGAGACCGTCGCGGGTCAGACTCGTCCCGGGGAGCGCGCCCGCCCCCGGGCTCGGTCAACGGGGCCGGTTTCGCCTCGTGCAACTGGCTGTCGCATTTTTCGCTCTTTGCAGTCTGCATGCCGCCGACGAGGTTCCCGACTTCCAGGAAAATTACCTCCTTGGTGACTGGGCGGGTTATCGCACCACGCTCTGGGAACGCGGCATCAACCCCGAATTCCTCTTCATCGCCGACCCCTACGGAAACCCCTACGGCGGATTTTCTCAGGGCTTCACCGTTTACAGCATGTTTTGCGCGGACCTGAAGCTGGACACCGAAAAGCTCCTCAGTCTACCCGGTGGCGAATTCCACATCGGCTTCGCCGTCAATTTCGGCACGCAACTTTCCCAGCGCTTCATCGGAAATGTCTTCCCCATCCAATCCTCCGATGTCGCCCCGCCCGGTCCCCGCCTCACCAACCTCAGCTACACCCAAGCTCTCTTCGACGGCAAACTCAGTCTCCGGGCGGGCCGCCTCTCGATCGACAGCCTCTACGGCGAGGAATTCGCCGCCTCCGAATATTTCCGCGCGATGACCTCGGTCGCCTTCAATGCGATTCCCTTTGCCATTTTCTACAACTCCCCGGGTGCCTTCGGCTATCCCGCCACCACTTGGGGTGCCCGCGCAAAATTTGCACCGGTCGAGGAATTCTACGGCATGGCCGGCATCTACAACGGCGACCCCGATGTCGGCCTCGCCAACCGCTACGGCGTGGATTTCACCTTCAACGGCCCGCCCTTCGGTATCGCCGAAATCGGCTGGAAACGCAATCAACGCAAGACTGACACCGGCCTCCCCGGCAACCTCAAAATCGGCGGCTTCGTCCTCGGCGGCACCACGCAGAAATTCAACTCCGACTCCACCGGAGGCGGTCGTTACGGCCTCTACCTCGTCGGCGACCAGGTCCTCGCGCGCTTTGGCAACCGCGCTGAAAATCGGCATCTCGGAGTTTTCGGCAGCCTGGTGGTCGCACCCGATGAGGCAGTGAGCCCGATGCCCTATTACTTCGGCACCGGCCTTGTTGCCTATGGGCCTCTGGACAGACGGCCAAAAGACATTCTGGCCATCGGCCTTGCTTACGGTGCCTACAGCAGCCGTCTCCGCGATGTCCGGCAAACGCAGCAGCGCACAGATCCACCAATCAAACCGCAGTCCTATGAAATGACGGTCGAGCTTTCCTATTCCATCCTGGTCGTGCCAGGCTTCACCCTCCAGCCCGGAGCACAAATCCTCATCAATCCCGGCGGCGTCCCGTCCACCCCCGGCGCCCTGGCCCTCGGCGTCAATGCGGTGGTGAGTTTCTGAGGGGTAGCACCCAACGGGATGAGGAATCCCAAACGACTTCTCCACCGGCAGTAGGGATAAGGTGGCCTACCGGTGGATTGGCTTCCCGCATGATAACACCAACTTGCTGGCGGGGTTGTTCGCCGGGGGCGTGTCGATAATTGGGCGGTAGCGCAGCCCGGCATCTCACTGGGTTTCTGCCGCACGCGGTCGCACAGGCTTCGCGGTGACATCAACCTTTCGCCCCACCCTTGCTGTATCCGGATTCCACGAGAGGCTGGCACTCCATAACGACCGGTGCGCCGCGAGTTTCCAGAGCATCTCCTACCGGCCGACAGCAAGCCGCTCGGCGAGCTTCGTGGGAAGACCGGCATCGAGGATCGCCTTCTGTGCTGCGGGAAGATCGTAGGGGATGCGGCGGAGCGTGATTTCGTTTTTTGTCGTGTCATACACGCAGTAGGCCGACCGCCAATCCCCGTCGCGGGGCTGGCCGACGCTGCCCACGTTGACCAGATATTTTTTCCCGGGCTGGAGCTGAAGGGTCTCATCGAGCGGGAGCGTGCGGACGCTTCCGTCGCGCAGGTAGGCCTTCGGCGAGTGCGTGTGGCCGATGAAGCACAGCGAGGTGTGCTGGTAGCTGAAGCTCGCGGCGGCGTCGAGCTGGTTGAAGACATACCCCCATTTGTGCGGGGTATCGAGGGTCGCGTGGACGATGGTGAAATCGCGCACCTGGCGCTGGAGGCGGAGTGTGCGGAGCCATTCCTTGTCCTCCTCGGAGAGCTGGTTGCGCGTCCAGTTCATGGCCTCTTCGGCCAGGGCGTTGAACCCCTCCTGAAATCCGAACATCGAGGCCTGCTCGTCGTGGTTTCCCTTCACGACCGGGCATTCCAGACCGCGCACGAGATCGAGGCACTCGCGGGGAAACGCGTTGTATCCGACCACATCTCCCATGCAGACGTAGTGCGTGCAGCTCTGCTCCTTGGAATCGTCCATGACCGTCTGGAGCGCGTGAAGGTTGGCGTGGATGTCACCGAATATGGCAAATCGCATGGAAAATCGTGTGTCCGCCGGGCGGGTTCAGGGATTATCTACCCTCTCCGAGGCGGGGATATCCAGTTTCTTTTCCATTTGGCGCAGGAGATTCACCAAAGTGGGCAGGCGTTGCTTTTCCCCCTGCTGGTAAAGTGCCTTCAAAAATTCGTAGGCTTCGCGCTCGCGTCCGGGGATTTTTGCCATCTCGTAGCCCGCGAACCGCCGGCAATACGGCGGGGCATCCGGGAACTCGGATGCGCGGAGGAACGCATCCACCGCGGCGCTGTGGTCCTCCAGCTTGTCGCGCAGGAGCACGCCGAGCTGGAGATAGAGCTGGTATCGGTCCGGATTGTTTTTGATCCCGCGTTCGAGGAAATCCCTGCCGAGGTTGAAATACTGGCGCTGCGCGCGGATGCGGAGGGCCTCGCTGGGCTGCTTTTCATCCTGCATCGCGGCCACGCTCGCATTCCAGGCCATGTGCCATGCCGCCATGTCCCAATAGAGCAACGAGCGGGGTTGGAGCGTCGTCACGGTATTGAAAATCCCTGCCATCCTTCCCCATTCGGTATTTTCCCATGCGGAGTGCGCCTCGATCCAGAGGAAGGCCGCAAGCGGGGAGCGGAAGCCGCTCAGCGCCGCCAGAAACCCCATCTGCCCGATGCGTTCCCGCAGCTCCAGGTTCAACGCCGTCGAGCGCAGCTGCGCGGCTTTTGCATGCGCCGCCAGGCTGATCTGAAATGGAATGACCGCCGCCCCGAACGCCGCAAGGAGCACGACCGACAGCATCCGGCGCAGGATCATAACTCGCGGCCCGCAAAAACCATCGCGGCCAGGAAGAAATACACGGCAACGTAAAGCCCCCCGAGCGCCATGGTTTCCAGGAACAGCCCCGTCGGCACCGCGACGCCGGCGATCACGTCATCCACGAAGTTGAAGGCCTGGAGATCGGGGAAGATCAGGGCCACAACCGCGGCCAACACGCGGGCCCACCAGTGGATGTCCATCCCTGACAGCCAGTATTCCCGCGCAGTCGCCTGAAGGTGGCCGATGAAGTAGATCGCCACCGACATCAGGATCGCGAAGAGCCCGGAGGAGGCAAACGTCGAGAGGAAAAGCGTGAGCGATGCGAGCAGGGCGGATTTGACGAAAATGATCGCGATGCCCGGGAGGAGGTTGGCGTTGAAAGTCGCGGCGGCGACCTCCTTGAGGGCGGTTTGCAGCTCCTCGGCCGGCGCGCCCTGCAGCTGGGCGCGCGTTTCGGTGAGCACTCCGCGCTCCTGTAACCACAGCACCAGAAGGAATAGTCCGGTCATCAGCAGGATCGAAAGCGCCAGGAGGAGCAGGATCCCGAGGAGCTTCCCGAGAAGGTAGGAAAACCGCGGCACCGGCTTCGCAAGAATTGTATAGATCGTCCGGTCCTCCATGTCCTTCGGCAGAAAGTTCGCCGTCGCCAGGATGGCGAGGAGCGAGGAGAACACCGACATCGCGCCAAGCGAGATGTCCTTCAGCATCTGGAACTGTTCCTGGAACGAAAACTTCGAGACGAATGCCGAGTTGCCGATGATCAGGAGCGCGAAGATCAACAGAAAGTAGAATACTTTCATCCGAACCAGCTCGGTGAACGTATTCCGCCCGATTGCCCAGGTGCCTTGAAGGGATTTCATATCAGCCGGACGGATTATGGAAAATGCCGGCTGGCATGTCCAGCGCGTCCCGCTCCCGCCTCTAAAGGCGGTGCTTCCACTCGCGTGGGGCTTTACGGAAAGCCGGGAACGCCCCCCCGGTCAGTTACAAGCTATTTTGTTCATCTGTCGGAGGCGAAGCCACCCCGGCTGGATCAGCAGCCTGATCGTGTTTTCCGTTTGTGAACCTGAAGGGTGTTGGCTCTCACCGGGTCCGGGCGGCGGATATCCTGCATGCTTTTGAACCTTTCACCGTCAGAACCGGCGAATTCCCTTCTCCGCTGAATTCCGGTTGCCGCGGATGCATGCGCCAGTTTTCGCGTGATTCCCCGGGTCGCTTCGGGTTTAATGGTTCGGCATCATGGCAAGCACGTTTGGAACATTGCTCCGGATATCCACCTGGGGGGAATCTCACGGGGGTGGCGTCGGCGTGGTGATCGACGGGTGTCCTCCCCGCCTCCCCCTGTCCGAAGCCGACATCCAGCCGGATCTCGATCGCAGACGGCCGGGGCAGAGCGATATCGTCACTCCCCGCAAGGAAGAGGACACCTGCACGATTCTCTCGGGGGTCTTCCGGGGCGTCACGCTCGGCACTCCGATCTCCATCGTGGTCCGCAATGCCGATGCCCGCCCGGAGGCCTACCGGGAGATGGAAACCCACTTCCGTCCGTCCCATGCAGACTATACCTACCAGGCGAAATACGGGGTGAGAAACTGGGAGGGGGGCGGACGCTCGTCCGCCCGCGAAACGATCGGCCGGGTGGCCGCCGGAGCGGTCGCAAAAAAAATCCTGCGCGCATGGTATCCGGACCTCGAAATCCTGGCGTGGGTCTCAACCGTCCATGACATCGGGTCCTCTGTGGATCCTGCCGCCGTCACCGCCGGAGACATCGAGTCGAATCCCGTCCGCTGTCCCGATGCCGCCGCCGCGGAGTTGATGATCGGGAGGATCAGGCAGGTGCGCGGAGAGGGGGACAGCATCGGGGGAGTCATCGAGGCCGTGGTGCGCGGGTGCCCTGCCGGACTTGGAGAACCCGTCTTTGACCGGATCGAGGCCGACCTCGCCAAGGCGATGCTCAGTTTGCCTGCGACGAAGGGCTTTGAGATCGGATCCGGCTTCGGGGGCGCGCGTCTCCTCGGGTCGGAGCACAACGACGCGTATCAAATGGAGGGCGGAAAGGTTCGGACAAAAAGCAACCGCTCGGGAGGGGTCCAGGGCGGGATCAGCAATGGCGAGCACGTGACGTTCCGGATCGCTTTCAAGCCGACCGCCACGATCGCGAAGAGCCAGGACACCGTCACTGTTGAAGGCGCGGATTCGACCCTGGCGGCACGGGGACGGCACGACCCGTGTGTGGTGCCGCGCGCGGTTCCGATCATCGAGGCGATGACAGCTCTGGTTCTCTGTGACCATGCGCTCCGCCAGCGGGCGATGGACGTTCTGCCGCGATGAATTTCGCCTCTCCTTTCTGGCAGGGTATCCTCTTCCTTGCCGCATTCCTTTTTCTCCTGTGGGAGACATTCGCCGGCTGGAGGCGCGGTGTCGTGCGCAGCGGAATCCACTTTTGCGCCTTCGTATTCTCGGGAATCCTCGGGATGCTGGCCGGGCAGGCAACAGCATTTGTCGTGGAGAAGGGAGCGCCGGGATACGGACTTCTCGCGGGGGCGCTGGTCGGCTCGCTTCTGACGCTTTTCATTTTGGGCCTCATGCTTTTCCTGGGTGCCATCCTGTTCAAGCGCACGGGCCAGCAATCTTCGGGACTCCTGCGGTTGTTCTATGGCGGCGGCGGAGCGTTTTTCGGGCTGCTGACCGGCCTGGCGCTGGTCTGGGGCGCTATCACGCTCATCCGGACATTCGGTGTGGCCGCAGAGATCGCCGCAGGCAACCGGACGGCCGGCTCCATCCCCCCGCTTGCAAAGGGGATGCTCACCCTGAAGGAATCCCTCGAGCTCGGGCCCGCCGGAAAAGTCGTCGAGTCGGTGGATATCCTCCCCCCCCAGGTCTATGAGGTGCTCACGCGGATCGGCAAACTCACGTCCGACCAGGAGGCCATGATGCGGTTCCTCGATTATCCGGGGGTCCAGGAAATCATGCAAAATCCCCGCGTGACAGCCCTGCTCAATGATCGCTCGGTGGCCGCCGCCGCCGAACAGAAAAATTTCCTGCTTCTCATGCAGAACAGGGCCCTCCTGAGCGCGATGCAGGATCCCGTGCTGCAGAAACAACTCACAGAGTTTGACCTGAAAAAAGCTCTCGATTACGCATTTCCAACACCTCAATCTTCTCCGAACAAACCATGACCGAATACACCGCCACCATCGGCCTGGAAGTCCATGTCCAGCTCAAGACCCGCAGCAAGATGTTCTGCTCGTGCGCGGTCGAATACGGCGCCGAGCCGAACACAAACGTCTGCCCGGTCTGCATGGGCATGCCCGGCGCCCTCCCGGTGATGAACGAGGAGGCGCTCAAACTCACCGCCCTCGCCGGCCTCATGCTCGGATGCGAAATCGGCCCGGTCTGCAAATTCGACCGCAAAAACTATTTCTATCCGGACATGCCGAAGAACTACCAGATCAGCCAGTATGACATGCCGTTCTGCCTCGGAGGATCCGTCCCGCTCCACGACCTCGCGTATCCGAAGGATGCCCAGAAGACGATCGCGACCAGGGACAAGAAGATCCGTCTTACCCGCATCCACCTCGAAGAGGATGTGGCGAAAAGCTTCCACATGGAGACTGCGACCGGAATCGACTACAACCGCGCCGGCACCCCTCTGCTTGAGATCGTCGGCGAAGCGGACATCGCCTCGCCGGAGGAGGCGTTTGCCTATCTGACCGTGCTCCAACAGGTGATGATCTACGGCGGGATCAGCGATGCGGACATGGAAAAAGGCCAGCTCCGCTGCGATGTCAACGTCTCGGTGCGACCGGTCGGAACAGAAAAATTCGGCACAAAAATCGAGTTAAAAAACCTCAACTCGATCTCGGGCGTGCGCCGCGGGCTGGCATTTGAGATCCCCCGCCAGATCGGGATCCTGCGCTCGGGAGGAACCCTCCAACAGGAGACCCGCCGGTGGGACGATGTGCGCGGAGAGACGACGCTCATGCGCATCAAGGAAAGCGCGCACGACTACCGGTATTTCCCCGATCCCGACCTCCTCCCGGTCCGCACGGAACCGCTCGTAGCTGCCGCCCGCGAGCGCCACCCCGAGCTGCCATGGGACAAACGCGCGCGCTTTGTCGCGGATTTCGGAGTCAGCGACTACGACGCTGCGGTCCTGGCAAACGACCTCGCGCTGGCCTCGTATTTTGAAGTCGCCGCCAAGGGGGCAAAGAAGCCGAAGAACGTGGCAAACTGGATCTTGAACGACCTGCAGAGCTCGCTCTCAAATGCCGCGCTCGCGATTTCCGACTGCCCGGTTCCCCCGGAGGCGCTGGACGAGCTGGTCAACATCATCGATTCCGGAACGATCAACTCGAAGCAGGGGAAAGATGTTTTCGCGGAGATGTTCACAACGGGCAAAAGGGCCGCTGCGATCGTCGAGGAAAAAGGGCTGAAACAGGTCAGCGACACCGGCGCAATCGAGGCCCTCGCAGACGAGGTCATCGCCGCCAATCCGGGCCCCGCCGCCGATTATAAATCCGGAAAAACCACCGCGCTCAACTTTCTCAAAGGCCAGCTCATGAAGCTCTCAAAAGGCAAGGCCAACCCCTCCATGGCAGGAGAAATTCTCGAGAAAAAGCTTCAATAGACACCCGCGAAGATTGGACAGGCTTGATTTTCAATGGGATTTGCTGTCATAGTGCCAGATTGATGTCCAGCCCCCACGAAACCTTGCGGAATACGGCGATTGTTTTTTCCCTCCGGCGCACGCCCGTCTTTGCGGGGCTTCCGGACGACGACCTGGCCATGGTCGCAGAGTTTTCGTTGCTGAAGACGTATAGCAAAGGGGAATACCTCTTCCGCCAGCGCGAAACCGCGCATGGGTTTTTTATCGTGCGGCGCGGGATCATCAACGTCCACCGCGTCGGCGCGGACGGACGGGAGCAGGTGATCCATCTGTTCCGTCCGGGCGAATCTTTCGCTGAAAACTCGCTGGTCAACGAGGCCGGATACCTGACCGACGCCCGGTCGGTGGGCGAAAGCGAGGTCATTCTTGTTCCCAAATGGGAGTTCCTGCAAATCCTCCGCCAGCGCGCGGATATCGCCCTGAGAATCCTGGCCTCGATGAGCCAGCACATGCGCGGGCTGATCTCCTCTCTGGAGAGCGTCACGCTGAAGGATTCCGAGACGCGGCTGATGAACTGGATCCTGCGCCGCTGCCCGAAGCCGATCTCCCACAAGCCGGCCGAGGTCGCGATCGGGATGACAAAAACCATGCTGAGCGGGGAGCTCGGGACACGTCAGGAAACGCTTTCACGCACGCTTGCAAAACTCCGGGAGGCCGGCCTGATCACGGTGCGCGGGCGGACGTTGAAAATCCCCGATCCGCTGAAATTGAGGGAGGCCTTCCGCTCCCACCTGACCGACAGCCGGGATTAGGGGCTCTGCTCCAGGGACACGAGCTTCGCGTCGCTCCAGAGGCTTTCGAGGTCGTAGTAACCGCGTTTTTCCCCATGGAAGAGGTGGCAGATCACGTCCCCGTAATCGAGCACGACCCACTGGCTGGCCGGGTAGCCGTCCTCGGCGTGGGGGCGCTGACCGAACTGCTCGCGGACGCTTTCCCGGATCGAGGACGAAATCGCCTTAAGCTGGGGCTCGGACGAGCCTGAGCAAATCAGAAAAAAGTCGGTGAATCCTGAAACCCCTCGCAGGTCGAGCAGCACAAGGTTCTCCGCTTTTTTGTCGGAAGCCGCCGAGGCGCAGGCCCGGGCGATGATCTCGGAATCAATCATTCCGGTAGAGTCGGTGTTGGGAAATCATCGCGCATGCAGCATCTGGCACAAGATAGCGGACGGACAATCCGCTGGCAATGCGATTCCGGACGTCCGTCGAGGAAATATCCACCCGCCGGGTGATCACCCGGAAACCGTGATCCGCAGAAATTCCACCGCGCGAAAAAACGACGAATGTCGCGAGCTCCCGCAACGCGGCGATGTCTTTCCAGGTGTGCAGCGAGGGAATGTTGTCCCCGCCGATGAAATAATAAATTTCCGCACCGGGGAACCGGCCTCGCATTTCCCTCACGGTATCGATGGCGAACGAGGGTCCCTCGCGCCGGACCTCGCAGTCATCCCATCCGAACCCGGGCTCCCCCTCGATGGCAGCGGCCAGCATTTCACACCTCATCCGGGGATCGACCGGCGGGCGGGCGAGCTTGTGCGGGGAGATTCCGGCCGGAATGAAAAGCACACGGTCGAGCCCGAGCGACTCGAGGGCCTCGCGGGCGAGAATCAGGTGCCCGTTGTGGACGGGGTCAAAGCTGCCGCCGTAGAGGCCGAGTTTGAGGAGTGGAATCATTTGGACACGGAGACGAAAATCTGGTTTCCCCGGATTATGCCATCCAGCGATGCAGGTCAACTTCTCCTCGTCGGAGTGCCGGGAACGGAGCTCGATTCCGAAACGGCGCTCCTCTTCCGTAAAATCCAGCCCGGAGGGTTCATTCTTTTCGGGCGGAACATCCAGTCGCCCGCCCAGCTTCGCAAGCTGATCGACGACCTGCGCGGGCTGTCGGATGTCGAGCCGGTGATCACGATCGACCAGGAGGGCGGGCGGGTCTCGCGCCTCAAACTGATCGGCAGCGAGCCCCCGAATGCGCAGCAGCTCCGCGACCGCGACGACAGCGCCCTGATCCGGAAACACGGCGATATCACGGGCCGCCTCCTCCGTGTTTTCGGGTTCAACATGGACCTCTGTCCGGTGCTGGACATCTCGTTCGACGACGAGGCGGACAACTCGCTCCGCGGGCGCTGCTACGGCCGGTCGGTCGCCGAGGTGGTGGCAAAAGCAGGGGCATTCAACGAGGGCCTCCGCGCCACTGGCATCCTTTCCTGCGGAAAACACTTCCCCGGGTATTCGTCCGCCGGCCTCGACCCTCATCACGAACTCCCGCGCCTCGAGCGGTCGCGGGAGGAAATGGAGGCGGAGGAACTCGCCGTCTTCCGCGCCTTCGCCCGAACAGTCGACAGTATGATGATCGGCCACATCGCGATCTCCGGGCTCGACGAGGTCAACCGCCCGGCCTCGCTTTCTCCCGCCATCATCCGCGACCTCCTCAGAAAGGATCTGGGGTTTGACGGGCTCGTGATGACAGACGATCTCGACATGGGAGCCATCCTCAACCACTACGGCCTCGATGAGACGATGCGCCTCGGCATCGAGGCGGGCAACGACTTCCTCATGATCTGCCACCGGGTCGGGATGGCGGCCGCCGCGAAATCCGCCATCGAGCCGCTCGGCGAAAAACTTGCACCCGCCCTGGAATCCGTCGCCCGCTGCAAATCCCGGCTGGTGCCCCCGACACCATTTTCCATCGAGGCCTTCCAGGCGGTGGACTCCGAGATCCGGGACCTGCGCGTCGCCACGCTCGGTGAGGAGGCCGCCGCGAAACGCAGCCCCGAAGACGGGAAACGCTCCCCGGTCGAAACTTATTAGAACGGCCCCACCGGCATCCGGTCCGGCTTCAGTGGATTTCCTTTTGGACCCTCATGTGATTTTGGATTACCCTCACTGGCTCCATGACAAACGACTCACGAATCCGTGCGCTCGCCGAGGAAGTCGCCGACGGGAAATCCGCCGAGCTGATCGCGGACCTGCTGGAAACCTCCCTCAGGCTCGGACGCGACAATGCCAGCATCGCCGAGCTCAAGCTCATGAGCCGCGCGCTGCGGGAAATGCGCTACGCATCGAAGGTCTTCTCGGAATATCACGGAATCAGAAAAATCGCGGTCTTCGGAAGCGCCCGCACACGGCCGGAGGCCGAGGAATACAAGCTCGCCAAGCTGTTCGCCCACAAGATGGTCGAAAAGGATTTCATGGTGATCACGGGCGGAGGCGACGGAATCATGGGTGCCGCCCAGGAGGGTGCCGGGGCGGAAAAGAGCTTCGGGCTGAACATCCGCCTTCCCTTCGAGCAGCGCACGAACGAGACGATCCACGGGGATCCGAAGCTTATCAACTTCAACTATTTTTTCACCCGCAAGCTCAACTTCGCGAAGGAGACCCATGCGTTCGCGCTTTTCCCGGGGGGCTTCGGCACCCACGACGAGGGGTGCGAGATCCTCACCCTCATGCAGACGGGGAAAATGCCGATCGTCCCGGTGGTGATGCTCGACCGTCAGAACGGCCACTACTGGGAGACCTGGCGGCGCTTCATCGTGAACGACCTCCTCGACCACGGGCTCGTCTCGCCGACCGATTTCCACCTGTTCCACATCACCCACGACCCGGACGATGCGGTGAACGTCATCACCCGGTTCTACAGAAATTTTCACTCCTACCGTTGGGTCCGGGAGAAAATGGTTATCCGGATCCAGCGCAGGCTGACCCCGGCTGCAATCGCGGATCTGAATGCCCGGTTCGACGCCCTGATCGCCTCCGACGAAATCGTGCAGACAACTTCCCTCCCCGAGGAGCGCGACGACTACGCCGGCCTCCCGCGCATCGTCCTCGCCCCGCACAAGCGGGATTTCGGCGCGATCCGCCTCTTGCTCGATGCCATCAACCTTGCGGAGACCATCCCATGACACGCAGGGCCCTCCTCGCCGCCCTCGCTGCGGCACCCGCGGCGGTTTTCGCCGGGAAATCAAAGGCCGATCCGGAGAAAGTTTTCGGAAAAATCCAGTTCGTCACCAGCTTCCCGGACTTCAAGGTCGAGGTTGTCACCAGCTTCCCCGACCTCAAGGTCGAAATCGTCGGGTCCTTTCCGGACAAGCCCGGCAAGTGGCAGATCGTGGACTCGTTTCCGGATTATAAAATCCAGATCGTCTCGTCGTTCCCGGATTTCAAGATCCAGTTTGTGAAGAGCTTTCCGGGTCCGGCCTGAAGCTGCGCCGCGCCGGCGACGCCCGATTTCCCCTTGCCCACCACAGGTGTCCCAGATAATGATCAAAGGTTGAAACCGACCCCGAACGTCGGCCTTTCAGAAGCAGCAGTTCACACTGCCCTGTGGTGTAATGGTAACACAGCGGCCTTTGGAGCCGTTATTCATGGTTCGAGTCCATGCGGGGCAGCCACTGCTGAATGCATCATTGAATACAGGGCTCGCTCACGAAAGACGGAAGATCCATGAAGGCGGGGCATCCTGACCTCGCGGCTTTCAGGTAACGCACCCGCTGAAGCCGGACTGCCTTCGCTACCTGGTGATCTGGGGCCGGATGCTCTGTTTCTGGGCAGCTTGCGCTTTCTTCATCGCTCCGCTTACCGCAGGGATGGCGATTGCCGAAAAGATCGCGGCGAAGTAAATCATGATCACAGTCGTCATGATGCTCCCGCGTCCGCCGAAGCCGCCGCCGAACATGAAGAGCGCAAAAAGGTAAGCAATGGGGTTGCGGCTGGCCGCAACGGACTCTCTTCCGGGTTCGAGCTCCCACATGTCCTTGACTCTTCGACTCAGTGTGGGGTAGCCCGAGACCAATTCGTAGAGGGAGACAAAGAAGCCGCGATGCTTCCTGTTCTGCTCCGCAAAATGATCGGGATCCATTTCCTGAGCGGCCTCCTTGCCTCCCGCGAGAGTCATCATCGCCCTCAATGAGGCCCCCACATCACCGGCGGCGAGCACGCCAAAACGGTCGCAAGTTGACTCACAAGAGCGCGAGTAGGCCGCGCCGATCAGCGGAAGGAAAAGGGCGGGCGCAAGGAGCAATCGCCTGAAGAGGTGATTGCGCCGGATATGGCCGATCTCATGCCCAAGCAGGAATTTCATCTCCCGTGAGTCCGTGCCGAGCGATTCGAGCATCTCCGAGTAGACGACAACAAAGTGGCGTCCCGAATGTCTCGTGGCGAACGCATTGAGAAGGCCTCCGGATTGGATAACGTAAAGCCCGGGGCGGCTCGCAACACCGAGAGTTTCACAAACCCCGCAAAATGCGGCGTCCAAACGGGAGAGCTGGTGGGGATGAACTGCCACCGCATTGGATTTGAGCCCAGCAACAAGAAGCCCGTTTGTGAACCAGAGGAGGATGCCGATAAACAGCAGTGCAATCCATACAAAGCCGAGAGTCAGGAGAGTGAGCACGGCCCAAAGCGGGATGGATATCACGAGCGCGATGATGAAATACCTGCCCTCCTTTGGGGATGTGACATTGCCGGCGGTGAGCGAATGCATGGATTGAATGTTCGTGTTCAGGCTATTTGCCGATTGGAAAGTCTGACAAGCAGTTTTTGAAAGGAGGACCCGGTTCGCTGAAACGGCTATGGTGATTGTCGCTGAGGGATAACGACTCTTGACAAGAAATTCCGCTGGACCAAGCTTGTCACGTTATGAGGCCAGTCATTCCGCGCGCATCCCGGCTGCGTCCGTCATCAAGACCGCCAGCCTACCGGTCGGCATGGGATGATCCGGCAGGAAGGATTCCAGATGAAATGGGCCGGACCCGGCGGTCGCGCGATGACTGACAAACGCAAAATACGGCGCCCCGGAAAGGCGACAAAAGCTGCAGACCGCAGACCGGCGCCGCTAAAAGAAAAGATCCGGCCCCGCGTCACCCTGCGCGATATCGCCGAAAAGCTCGGCGTCTCCCGGATGACGGTCTCGCTCGCGCTCCGCGACGACCCCCATGTGGCAAAGGCCACCAAGCGGAAGGTGCAGGCTGCGGCCCGCAGGCTCGGCTTCGTGCATGACTCCAAGGTCTCCAAGCTGATGTCGGAGCTGGCGGGTCTTCGCAGCAAGCCGGTCTATCGCGGAGAGATCGCCTTCCTGACCAGCTGGCAGTCCGAATTCGGGTGGAAGGAGTCCTATCACTTTTCCGGATGCTACCAGGGAGCCGAGCAACGGGCGCTTGAACTCGGCTACCGCCTGACGACGCTCTGGACCCACGACCCGATCTTTCAGCGCAAACGCCTCTCAAATGTGCTTTGGGCGCGTGGAATTCAGGGGCTTCTCCTCGCTCCGCTTGGGCCTGAGATCGTGAGTTTTCCTGACGCCGGACTTGATCTGGACTGGAAGCGCTTCTGCGTGGTTCACATCGGCGCTACTCTGGTCAGCCCCCAGTTGAACCTCGTCCGGCACAACCATTTTCACGGCATGCTCTTCTCGCTGCAGCAGCTCGAGACCTACGGATACAGCCGGATCGGTTTTGCCATTGTCCCGACGGGCGACAGGCTGACATCCCGGCTCTGGACGGCGGCTTATCTCCAATGGCGCACCAGGCGGGGATTTCATGGCGATCTGCCCGGGTTCGTTTACTCGTTTGGCTCGCTGCCGGAAGACCGCTTCCAAGACTGGATTCGCGATCACAACATCGAAGCCGTCATCGCCATGGAAGGAGAACCATATCCCATCCTGAAGACGATCCAGAAATCCCTTTCGCGCCATGTGGGGTTTAGCGTGCTGGATCACCCCGGCGGAAAATCACCTTTCTGCGGTATCGAACAAAACGCCCCGGAAATCGGGCGGGTGGCGGTGGACCAGCTCGTGCATGCCATCAACCACAATCTGACCGGGCTTCCCAAACACCCGTATCAGACCCTGATCCAGGGCTGCTGGCACAAAGGTGCCAGCGCGAGAAACCTCCGGGGCAGCAGACCCTTGCGCCCCCGGGACTCCATCAGTCTCCTGGCCGACCATTTTTAGGCCGGGCAGGGCACAGAATGCGGCCGCAAAGTATTTTACGTATAAAAATAATCCGGCAGACAACCTTTGAGTTTCCGTCCCCGCGTCGTCATTCTTATGGTGCCTTGAACCCTTCCACTGATTTCCACCTTGGCGAGTTCGATTCTCTGCGCTGCCGCCTCCTGAAGGCCGGCTTCACTCTGATCGAACTGCTCGTGGTCATTGCAATCATCGCGATTCTGGCTGCGCTTGCCCTGCCGGCGCTTTCGAGGACGCTGGATGCCGGCAACCGGGCGAAGTGCGCGGGGAATTTGAAGAATCTGGCCGGCGGCGTTCTGGCATATGTCGGAGATAACAACGGGAAGATCCCCCATGGCCTCAATGCGGAGCCACCGAATAGGGGCTTCGCCCAGGTCCCCTGGTCGAGGGCCATTTCGCCTTATCTTGGATTCGAGTGGACGGACGAAAAGTGGAAAAAGTGGTCGGCAGAAAAGACGCGCAAGGGGTTGCCTCCCGTCTTTTACTGTCCAACCGACAAAGGTCCTCCAGCGAGTGTATTTTCTCCCCAAGATCTTTCCTATGGAATCAATGAACGGGTCGCAGTGATTGCAAATCCCGCGTCCGCCAGCACAAACAGTTCCTCCCCCATCTCCGCTGCCAAGTTGGCAAGACCGGCTCAAATTGTCATGCTGGGTGATTCCGCTCATGTGGACGAGGACGGAGGAATCAGTCAGTATATCCAGCACGGGCTTAAAGGTGCCGACTTTTCGAGGCGGCACAGTGGAGGCGCAAATGTTGCCTGGTTCGACGGGCATGTGACTTATTCGAGCGGCCAGCAGATCGATGCGTTGTGGGCGCTATCAAACGCCACCAACTGGGTGTCCGGAGAGTAACGGTTTTTATGTGGAAATATTCCCAAACCACTTTTCAAAAAGACGACATCGTTCTGAATGGCAACCGGTTCATGACCGGCAACGGATATTTCGGATACCGGGGGACGCTGGAGGAGTTTGGAAAGGCTGAGCAAACCGCCTGCATTCTCAATGGGGTCTATGACCAATTCGAGGACCGGTGGCGCGAGCCGGTGAATGCTCCGGACGGGCTGTCCACCAAGGTCAGCTTTTGCGGGCTGGAACTGTCCGCCCTCTCGGCTCCGGTCATCAGCCATGAGCAGACGCTGGATTTATACGCCGCCGTTCATCGTCGGAAGACGGCATTTGAATGCGGGAAAGCCAGGATCTCAGTGCATGCGGAGCGGTTCGCCTCACAGGATGAACCTCATTTGCTGTGCATGAAGTATGCGGTAACCTGCTCCGAGGGCGGTCAACTGGTAATACGCACCGGCGTGGATTCCGAAGTCTGGGACATCAACGGCCCGCACCTGCAGGGGATCACGCACGAGCAGGACGGGGACCGGCTTGTAGTGCGGGCGACAACCGGCGAACTCGGCACGGAGGTCGTCGTTTGCGAGCAAGTGGATTTTCGTGAGCTTCCACCATCTACAGCGGTTCAGCGGTCCGGCGGATTCCGGGAATTCCGATTCCTGGCGGAGGCCGGCAGGGAATACATCATTATCAAATACGTTTCGATTTTCACATCGCTTGACACTCCCGGAGCAAGCCCCGGCCAGGCCGCGATCTCGCTGGCCATCGAGTCATCCCGGGCAGGTTACGACAAATTGAAGGAAGCGCACGCCGGCCGCTGGGGCATGATCTGGAACAGTTGCGACACGGAAATTGACGGCGACGATGAGGCGCAGCTTGCGATCCGTTACAGCCTCTACCAACTGCAATTGACGGCCCCGCGGCACTCCGACACCGTCTCGATACCGGCGAGGGGCCTGTCCGGCCAGGTTTACAAGGGCGCGGTGTTCTGGGACACCGAGATGTATATGACTCCGGTCTTTGCGCTGACCGATCCCCGTGTTGCGAGGAACCTGATTCTCTACCGCCACCGCACACTGGACGGCGCGCGGAGAAAAGCGCGGGAGTATGGGTTCCGCGGAGCCTTCTATGCGTGGGAAAGCCAGGAGACCGGCGACGATGCCTGCACGGATTACAGCGTGAACGACGTGCTGACGAACCGCCCTCTCCGCACCCATTTCCGCGACAAGCAGATTCACCTCAGCGCGGATATCGTCCATGCGATCCGCCAATATTATGAGTGGACCGGAGATGTGTCCGTGCTTCCCGACGGTGCGGCTGAAATCGCCGTCGAGTGTGCGCGATTCCTTTATTCCTACGCGTTCTTCAAGATGGACAAGGGCCGGTATGAGCTGCTGGACGTGGTCGGGCCGGATGAATACCACGAGCGGGTCCACAACAACGCCTACACGAACCGCATGGCGAAGTATGCGATCGAGACGGCTTTGGAGATGCTCAAGGTTGTGCAGGACCGGTTTCCAGTGGAATACCGGGAGTTGGAGTCGCGGCTCGGCTTCGCCGGTGAAATGGACAGATGGTGGGAAATGAATGACGGCCTCTATCTTGCCCAGCCGGAGCCTGAATCTGGAATCATTCCGCAGTTCGACGGATACCTTTCCCTGGAGGATGTGTCGGTGAAGGTTCTTAAAAGCCGGATGCTCCACCCGAACGAATATCTCGGCGGCGGCAGCGGACTTGCCACAACCACCCGGGTTCTGAAGCAGGCGGATGTCGTCCTGATGCTGAACCTGTTCCGGGATGATTTTCCCATGGAGGTCAAAAAGCGGAACTGGGAATACTACGAGGCCCGGACAGAACACGGATCATCGTTGAGCGCCTGTGCATATGCCATGCTGGCCGCACATATCGGCAGGCCGGATCTGGCCTACCCCTACTTCATGAAAACAGCGACCGTGGACCTGACAGGCGCATCCAAACAGTTTGTCGGAGATCAGTATATCGGAGGCACGCACCCGGCCGCCAATGGCGGAGCCTGGATGACGGTGGTCTTTGGCTTTGCGGGTCTCAGCGTGAAGGGAGAAAAGATCTGCCTGTCCCCGAGTCTGCCGTCCCATTGGAATTCTTTGGCCTTCCGCTACCAGTGGAAAGGGCAGTCATTTTCTGTCCGGATCACCAACGACGATATCCGGGTTTCCTCCGACATCGAAAACCTGCAGGACGCCTGTTTTGAGTTTGCCGGTTGCGTCACATTCAAGTGCAGCCCCGGACAGTCGGCCCAGTGGAAACGGGACGAACTTCCGGACGCGGCTGACATCGCGCCGGAACACCTGCAACCAAAAGAAAAAAGTGAACCGCCCGAACATTCTCTACATTCATTCGCATGACACCGGTCGCTGGATCGAGCCGTATGGGCATGCGGTAGCCACGCCGCATTTGCAACGGCTGGCGGGGGAAGGCCTGCTTTTCCGAAAATCGTTTTGCGTCGCGCCGACCTGCTCGCCGAGCCGATCGGGGCTTCTCACCGGCATGGCTCCGCACAGCAATGGGATGCTCGGGCTGGCCCACCTGGGATGGAAGTTGAACGACTACCGGCAGCACCTCATCCATACACTGCATCACGCGGGCTACACCTCCGCTCTCTGCGGGATTCAGCATGTTGCCCCAAAGGCGCAAAACATCGGGTATAACGAGATTCTGCCGTTGGAGGGATTGGATGGCGGGGAAATCGCCTCACGGGCCACGGAGTATCTGCAGCGGCCGCACGAAAAACCGTTTTTCCTCTCTGTCGGATTTTTTGAAACCCACCGGGAGTTTTCTGGAAACGATCCCCGCGATGATCCCCGCTACACGGCCGTTCCGCAGCCGCTTCCGGACACGCCCGGGAATCGTGCCGATATGGCCGCCTTCAAGTCCGACGCGCGCATCCTGGACGGAAATATCGGCCGCATTCTGGACGCCCTCGATGCCTCGGGGCTGGCTGAGAACACCCTCGTCATTGCCACCACCGATCACGGGCTGGCGATGCCGGCGATGAAATGCCAGCTGACCGATCACGGCACCGGCGTCTATCTGATCCTGCGCGGCCCTTCCGGCTTTTCAGGAGGCAAGGTCTGCGATGCCATGGTCACTCAAATGGACATCTTCCCGACCGTCTGCGAGTTGCTCGGGATCGGGAGCCCGGCGTGGCTCCAGGGCCGGTCGCTGATGCCGCTCGTGCAGGGGCTACGGGAGGAGATCCATGAAGAAATCTTCGCCGAGGTCACCTACCATGCTTCCTACGAACCCCAGCGAGCGGTTCGCACGCACCGCTGGAAATACATCCGCCGCTTCGACACAAAGTTCCGGCAACCGGTCCTGACAAATTGTGATGATTGCCCGCCGAAATCGCTCTGGCTCGACAAGACGGACTGGCAAACGCAGAGCCTCCCGGAGGAACGGCTTTACGACCTTCTGCTGGACCCCCAGGAAGGCAACAACCTCGCGGCCCAACCGGAGATGCTCGCCGTGCTGGAAGATCTGCGCGCGCGGCTTCACGACTGGATGGTGCGTACCGGCGATCCCCTGCTTGTCGGTGACGTGCCGCTCCCGGCAGAAGGTCTTATGTGGCCACAGGATGCCGTTTATCTGGAAAAAGAGCAAATGGTCGGCCCCGAGGGGATCGCGCCGGGATCCAAGGCATGAGCGCCATATGGCTCGGAGACTCGGAGAAGGCGGACGAAGTTTTCCTCCGGGCAAGAAAATCCTTTCGCGCCAGCCGTGACGGATTGCCCTGCATGCTGCGCATCACCTGCTCCGGTCGGTATCGGCTTTGGCTGAATGGGGTGCCGATCCTGAGCGGACCGGCCCATTCCGGCACCGCCGTGAAGCGGGTTGATGAGATCGATGTGAGCGGGCATCTGCAGGAGGGCGAGAACCTGCTCGCCGTGCAGTTGATACATTTCCGCTATTTTACTGCCCATGCGTTTTGCCCGGAGCCAGCGTTCTGGTGTTCCTTGCAGGGCGGGGAAATAGAAAGCGATACGACATGGCGAATGTCCCGCGATGGCGCCTTCCTGCTCCCGTCATTCCGGCGGAATCTCATGTATGGCCCGCAGGAAATTTACGATGGGCGCTTGGAGGAGGCTTGGCAGAGCGGGGAATACGATGATTCGCACTGGCCGCAGGCGATCGAGGTGCCCACGCCATGGGCCGACCGGGAGATTGCCAGGGGCATTCCATTCATCAAAGAGTTCGATGTGAGACCGGTCTCCTTCTCACGAATCGCCGAAGTGCTCGATCAGGAACACTTCCCCCAGATGTGGAACAACCAGTCGTATCAAAGCCTGGCCGTCACCCTTCTTCAGGATGTCCCGGAGGAGCCATCGCTCACGGTTGTTTCAGGCGCGACGAATCTGGTGGAAAATGGAGAGGGCCGCATGGAGGTCGTGCAGCCTTTTGCCAATGATCCTGACCAGCCGGAACGGCGCTGCGCGACGGTCATCTTCGACTTTGGCCGTGAGATCAACGGATACGCATGGCTGGATGTCGATGGGAATGACGGCGCCATGGTTGACATGGTCTATGGCGAGTTGATCACCGCAGGCCGGGTGCAGGCGATGCGGCAGGGCACGCATTACGCCGACCGGTATATTCTTCGGGAGGGGCGACAACGGCATCGGGTCTATGATTGGAAAGGCTTCCGGTATCTCCAACTCACCTTCCGGAACATCACCCGCCCATTGTTGGTGCATGGCGTGGGAGCGGATTTTTGCACGTATCCGGTCGAGTTTTCAGGGAGCCTTGAATGCGGCGACCAACTGATCGAAAAGATCTGGGCGACAGGGGCCTACACCCAGCAGCTCTGCCTGCATGACCGTCTGATGGATTGCCCCTGGCGGGAGCAGGTCCAGTGGCTGGGAGACGGCCGGGTTCAACTTCTGGTTATTCAAAACGCATTCGGTGATGCGCGCATCATGCGGAAATTCGTCGAGGACTTCGCCCACAGCCAGTATGAGAACGGATTCATCCCGTCGATTTCCAATCCGGAAAACGGAAGGCTCGATATCATCGATTATTCCTTGTGGTGGCTTGTCGCGCTGCATGATGTCGCACTGTGGGATGACGACCGGGCGTGGGTCGGGGACATGCTGCCGCATGCAGAAAAGCTGGTTTCTTTTTTTGAGCCGTTCGTGAATACCGACGGACTGATCGAGAATATTCCCGGGTGGGTGTTGATCGACTGGGCTCCCCTCGGGAGGGCCGGCTGTATTGCGCCACTCAACGCCATTTACTATTTGGCACTGCGCTCCCTCGAGCGATTGAACCGGTGGCTCGGGCGGGCGGTGCAGGCGGATCGACCTGCCCGCGCCGCCGGGCGCATCAGCGAAAATTTCCATTGGACATTCTGGTCGGAGGAAAGCGGATTATATCGCGATTGCGTGTCTCCGGATGATCCCGTTGCCGGAAGCCGGTATTCCCAGCATACCCAGGCGCTCGCCGTGCTGTCGGGTCTTTCCCGGGTGGACAACTGTGGACTGTTGGAGCGGACGCTTGAGGAGAAGGCTCTAGCCCAAACCTCTCCCTTCTTTTCGTTCTACTTGCTGGAGGCGTTGGGCTCCGCCGGCATGGCCGCCGAAGGGCTGGGTTTGATCCGGAAGAAATGGGGGAATATGATCGAAGCGGGAGCAACCACATTCTGGGAGGAATGGCAAACCGGGGCGACTTACCGGGATGGATTCTGGGCCGCGCGCCCGCGAAGCCTCTGTCATGCGTGGTCGGCGGCTCCAACCGCATGGATCAGTCGCCATGTGCTGGGCATCCGTGGAACGGAGCCGGGGGCTCCGCTCCTCTTCGCCCCGTCCCTTTGCGGGCTATCCGGGGCAAAGGGACAGGTTCCCACAAGGCACGGAATCATTCAGGTCGTCTGGTCGGTGAGGGAGGAAGGTTTTGTCGCCGGGGTGACGCTTCCCGATGGTTGCGCTGTCCCGGAATTCCGCCCGCCCGCCGGTTTCGAAAACCGCTCGCAATTTATTTTTCACCGGAAGGAACCGATCAAATGAATGCCCACCACATTTTTCTAAAGCTCTCTGTTTTTGCGATTGCCGCCGGACTGGCACAGGCCGCGGGGCCTGGTGAGGTCCCGGCAAAGCGCCCGAACTTTTTGTTTGTGCTGACCGACGACCAATCGTTCGCCCACACCGGTTTCAATGGAGACCCGGTCGTGAAAACCCCGGGGTTCGATCGCGTCGCACGCGAGGGGATGAATTTCACCCATGCCTACTGCTCCGCGCCGTCCTGCTCCCCCTCGCGGGCCGCGATTCTGACCGGCCGCAACTTTTACGAGTTGCGATCGGGATCGGTTTTGTTCAGCGGATTCCCCGGCCACCTGCCGACGTATCAGGACATCCTCCGGCAGCACGGCTACCATACGGGTTACACCGGCAAGGGCTTCGGGCCGGGCTTCTGGTCGGTCGAAGGGCGCGCGACCGACCCGGTCGGGCTGTGCTACAACCAGATCACCCTCAAGCCCACGCCCCCACCGGAATTGACCAATGTGGACTACTTCGAAAACTTCAAGGCCTTCCTGAAGGACCGGCGCGAAGGACAGCCGTTCAGCTTCTGGGTCGGCGTCCGGGAGCCCCATCTGCCCCAGGCCTTTGGATCCGGAGCCGCCGCCGGCAAACAACTTTCCGATGTCGTCCTGCCCCCCTACCTCGTCGACACCCCGGGCACCCGCCACAGCTACCTCGATTACTACGAGGAAATCGAATGGCAGGACCGACATCTGGCCAGGATGCTCGATTATCTCGAAAGCACCGGCGAACTCGAAAATACCGTGGTCATTGTCACCGCCGACAACGGCATGGGAGCACCCCGTGCCAAGGGAGACCTCTATGACCCTGGAACGCGGATGCCTTTCGCCTTGATGTGGAAAGCCGGGGCCAAGGGCGGCCGCATCGTCACCGACTTTGTCAACCTGGCCGATGTGGCCCCCACCTTCGTCGAGCTCGCCGGGCTCACCCCGCCGAAGGAGATGACCGCCCGCAGCCTCGTCCCGATCATCGAATCCGATGCGGATGGAAAAATTGATCCAACCCGGGATTTCGTGGTGGTCGGGATCGAGCGCCATGACACGTCCTACCCGATGCGCGCCATCCGGACCGACGATTTTTTGCTGATCCGCAATGACACCAAAGGCAACCGCCGCGATGATTTCTGGGACACCCCGACGCCTCCGCCTGCCAAGGAGGCGGACATCCGCGAAAAAGGTTTTCACTATGAACCCCTGATGCGCCTCTTTTCCAACCCGGAGATTCTCCCCAAGTCGCTCCTCGCATTCGGCCCCCGGCCGCAGTGGGAACTCTACGATGTCCGCAACGATCCCTTGCAGATGAAAAACCTCGCCGCCGATCCGGCTCATGCCGGCACTCTGGACGCCCTGAAAAAACGCATGGACGACTACCTCGTCCGCACCGGCGATCCGCGGGCGCTCGGAACCGCGAAGTTCGACCAATACCCGCACTATGGAGAGGTCCCCAAGGATGACACCGCGACGCTCGATCAAATCGCCGCATGGAAAAAATTCGAGGCCGGGTCGAACCAGCGCCTCCGCGCAGAAATCCAGGCCGCACAAAATCAGCGGTGATGAGCTCCGGGAATCGCTCCGAAGAATTTTTTGCAAATCTCCGAATGCCTGGGGATCCGGCACAAAGTTTCCATGTGATGGCCAAGCCGGTCGGGCCGGTCTGCAACCTGGACTGCACCTATTGCTATTACCTGGAGAAGGAGAAGCTGTTTCCCAAAGGCGAAAACTTCCGGATGAATCCGGATGTGCTGGAATCATTTATCCGCCAGCACTGTGAATCCCAGTCTTCGCCCGAAATCTCATTCACCTGGCAGGGCGGGGAGCCGACGCTTCTCGGGGTCGACTACTTCCGCATGGTCGTGGAATTGGAAAACCGGTATGCGGAGGGGCGCAAGGTCCACAATGCATTGCAGACGAACGGGACGCAACTTGACCGCGAGTGGTGCCGGTTTTTCCGCGAGAATGACTTTCTGGTCGGCCTGAGCATCGACGGTCCGCGCGCCCTTCATGACACCTACCGGGTGGACAAGGGAGGGAAACCGTCTTTCGACCGTGTGATGCGCGGGCTCGATCTCCTGAAAAATCACAGCGTCGAGTTCAATACGCTCACGGTTGTCAACGCCAGCAATGTCAAGCACCCGCTCAAAGTTTACGACTTTCTCCGGGAAACCGGCTCGGGCTACATCCAATTCATCCCCTTGGTCGAGCGCCTGCCCGCCCGGAGCGGGAGCGACCTGACATTTGCCTCTCCAGGCGATCCGCCATCCCCGGTAGCCCGCTGGAGTGTCAACGCCGATCTCTACGGGGACTTTCTCATCCGCATTTTTGACCGGTGGGTATCCCGGGATGTTGGCAAAGTCTTCGTCCAGATGTTCGATGTCGCGCTCGGCATCTGGTCCGGAGCGGGAGCCGGCCTCTGCGTCTTTCAGGAAAATTGCGGGGATGCGGCTGCGATCGAGCATAATGGAGACCTGTTTTCCTGCGACCATTTCGTCTATCCGAAATACCGGCTCGGCAACGTGATGAACGACTCGCTCGGAGGCATGCTCCATTCCGAACAGCAGCGGAAATTCGGCAGCGCCAAATCGGAGAGCCTGCCAAAATTCTGCCGCGAATGCGACGTGAGGTTCGCCTGCAACGGGGAGTGCCCGAAACACCGCTTCCTCAGGACGCCGGATGGAGAGGATGGCCTGAACTATCTCTGCTCCGCTTACAAAAAGTTTTTCCGTCATGCCGATCCCTTCATGAGGCAAATGACAGCCCTGCTTCGCGCGGGACGTGCGCCAAAAGAGATCGTCACGCTCGCGGCGGAAGGCCATTCCAGGCATGGCCCCGGGGGCACGGCCGGAAGGGCGAACCCATGAGGGCCGGAGAAATTTCCTCGAAGGAGGGGCTTTCGCCACGACTCGCCGCGCTCTCCGCAGCAACGGATTTCAAAGGCTTCTGATCGTTTTGCAATTTCGCATTCCGGCCGCTTTACGTAGGAGTTGTTCCCCGCACTTCCCTTTTGACCGGGGTTCTTCCAACGGATATTTTCCCATGGTTTCCTACCCCATGAAAGCAACTCATCCGTCACCCCTCCATCGCAGACCGTTCGTTCTCCTCTCCGCAGCCCTGTTCCTTGCAGCCCAAGGCATGTCCTTCGGTCAGTCCACTGACACAGGAATATCCCCGTCGCCGGCCGCTCTGCACGCTGCTGACGCTCCGCCTTTCCAGCCGCCGCAGCATGTTGGTCCTCCGCTGGCCGGCCATGCGGTGACGAACCGCGCTTTCACCGGCATCCCGAGCATGGCAGTCGCGCCGAACGGCAGGCTCTGGGCCACATGGTATGCGGGAGTGACGCCGGACGAGGATCGCAACAACTACGTCGTGCTTTCGACCAGCAGGGATGACGGAGTGACGTGGCAGGAAGTGCTGACCGTCGATCCGGACGCGGAGGGTCCGCTGCGGGCGTTCGATCCTGAACTGTGGGTGTCGCCGGATCGCCGGCTTTTCTTCTTTTGGGCGCAGTCCATAGGCCACGATGGCGACATCGCCAGCGTGTGGTGCATTGAGTCCGCCGAACCCGGCGCCGCACAGCCGGCATGGTCCAAGCCGCGCCGGATCGGCGATGGCGTGATGATGTGCAAGCCGCTCGTGCTTTCCTCCGGCGAATGGGCGCTGCCGGTTTCCCTGTGGCGCGGACGCGATGAAAGCGCGCAGATGATCGTCTCCACCGATGCTGGAAAAACATGGGCCCGGCGCGGTGGCTGCAACGTGCCGAAAGACGCGCGCCAGTATGACGAGCACATGTTCGTCGAGCGGAAGGACGGTTCGCTCTGGCTGCTCGTCCGCACCACCTACGGCATCGGCGAAAGCGTCTCCTCCGACCGCGGCACGACGTGGCCTGAGTTGAAGCCCTCGGCCATCCTCCACACGCCCTCGCGCTTCTTCATCAGCCGCCTCGATTCAGGCAGCCTTCTGCTCGTCAAACACGGCCCGCTCGAGACCCGCACCGGCCGGTCGCATCTCATGGCCTTCCTGAGCAAAGACGACGGAAGGACCTGGGGCGGGGGACTCCTGCTGGACGAGCGCGCGGGCATCTCCTATCCCGACGGCCAGCAGTCGCCCGACGGTCTCATCCGCATCATCTACGACCACAACCGCCTCGACGATCGCAACATCCTCATGGCGACTTTCCGCGAGGATGACGTCGCGGCCGGCAAGCCCGTCAGCAATGACGTGCGGCTCCGCCAAGTCGTCACCAAAGGCACCGGCGGCCAGGAGAAGCCGAAGCTTTCCAAAGCTCCTGTCCGCGCCAACGCCGACGGCAAACCGTTACGCACCGCCCAACCCGGCACGCTCGCCAGTGCCGATGTAACACCGCAGCCCCTCGTTCCCGGCGCGAAACTCTTCTCCGACCGCGCCTACATCGCTGCCGCGCTTCCCGCCGCCCTGAAGAACGCTCGCTTCCTCCCCATCGCGCTGGAAGGCAAGAAGACAATCAAGTGCGAACGCGCCGGCACCGTATTCTTCCTCACCCCATCGCTCGAACGCAACCACGACACCGCCGCGCAGCCGCTGATGGACCAGGGCTTCGAAAAGGCCGCCCTGCCCGAAATCCCGCTCTTCGATCCCGACGCGCCCATCAACTTCTGCACCCTTTTCCAAAAGGACTGCGCTGTCGGCGAAACCATCCTCATCGGAAAATGGGCCGTGCCTGTGTTTTTGCCATGAAACAAACACTCCCCATTGTCTGGCACTCGCGGGTCGAAGATCGCCCTCTGTGATCCCAACCCCGGACCGTTCGTTTTGATAACTTCAGCGTGAAAAGCTTTCCCTGAACCGGCGCGGCAGGGCTCCGGATGCTGCGGGCCTTCCCCGGGCATCCTTCCTTGCCGCCGGAGGGACGACCGCTGGATCGCCCGATTCTTTCAGTCGGCAGCACCGGGCGCCCGGTGCGCTCCAAGTCGAAACCCCGGGGGCCGGGACGCCCGCCGCAATAGTCCGCCCCGTTCTCCACGGCTTGGGATAGAAAAAAGAAATGCATCTAACAACCTTTCATGCCATCTCTTGAAAATAACCGGACTTTGCGTTTCCAAAGGAGCACAGGCGAGACGCCAAATACTGTTGCTTTAGCACTTTACACATTCGATTGCCTGGCGAGAATGGGGCATGGCCCGACATGCGCAGTCTCTTTCGACCGGATATGACAACACCCAGCACCTGAGCATGGGGGTTCTGGCGTTG
>Ga0247843_1002190_pt1 | contig 36609 bp, 37 predicted proteins | sample LaCruzMarch2017__FD_192420 | JGI IMG/M metagenome (GOLD analysis project Ga0247843, IMG submission 192420) | Freshwater microbial communities from meromictic Lake La Cruz, Castile-La Mancha, Spain - LaCruzMarch2017_8m | ecosystem: Environmental > Aquatic > Freshwater > Lake | place: Spain... | reverse complement strand
GACGGGCTTTGGCATGAAGCCGTGCTTGGTCAGCATCTTGATCCAGCGTGGGGCGTTCTTGGCTACGCTGAGCGCTTCGTAATCCACGCTTTTGTCCTGGTAGTGTGCGCCGCTGGCCAGCATGGCGTAGACGGTGCGCAGCATCTTGTGCGCCAGGGCGACCACCGATTTCTTGTGCCCCTTGCGTATAGCCAGTGACTCAAACTTGGCCTTCAGGGCACATCTCGTTCGAGCCGCCGCCTGCGCAAATTCACACAATAGCCGGCGCACCCAGGCGTTGCCTTTGCGGATTTTTCCACTCTTGCGCTTGCCCGCACTCTCGTTGTTGCCCGGGCAGATGCCCACCCAGGACGCCAGTCGCTCGGCGCTGCCGAACACCCCCATGTCTGCACCGATCTCCACCAGCAGCATCGCAGCACCGTTGATGTCGATGCCAGGGATGGTCTGCAGCAGCTTGAGCTGCGGTTGCCAGGCCTCCAAGCCTCTCAAGAGGTACTGGTCCATGCGGGCAATGCGCGCCTCGATCTGCTCAATGTGCTGCATGATCTCCTCGGCCACGAATCGGTGCGTGGCGCTGAACTGCTCGGTGCCCAAGGCCTCGCACAGTTCCTCGCGGCTGGCGCGCAGCCGGCCCTGCAGGTCCAGCACCTCGTGCATGGGCCGCCCCGCAATGAGCGCCTTGACCATCGCACGCGCGCTGGCGCCGTGAATGTCCGATACCAACACGTTGAGCCGTATCCCGGCGTCCACCAGCACCTTGTGCAGCCGGTTCTTCTCCGCGCTGCACATGCCCACCAGCTTTTGGCGCTGGCGCGCCACCAGCCGAAGCTGGCGAAAGTCCAGCGGCGGGATGAAGGAGGCGCGCAGCAAACCCGCGCGTGCCAAGGTCGCCAGCCACTGCGCGTCGGCCATGTCGGTCTTGCGACCAGGCACCGCCTTGACGTGACGCGCATTGACCACCCAGGCGACGATCCCCACCGCCTCCAGCGCCGCAAACGGGCTCTTCCAGTACACCCCTGTGCTCTCCATCACCACCACCTCCGGCCTGATCTGCAGCGACCACTGCGCCAAGGCGCGGCGGTCACGTTTGAAGGCTCCAAACTCGCGTTTGGTGACCTCCACCTGGCCGTCGTCATGCTCGACAACGGCGCAGGCGGTGATCCGCGCTTGGTGAACGTCCAGCGCAATCACGCGCTTGTGCATAGCGGTCAGATCCATTGCCAGGCTCCTGCAGCTTGAGTCACAATTACAAGCGTGCGGACCAGCGCAGGTGCCGCCGACCAACGGCCTGTCGAGCAAGCTCGACGGCTCTTTTTAACGTGGGCTGTCAAGCGCAGCCAGACCCCAAAAGGTCCGGCAACGCTCGCAGGCAATCCTGGGTACGAGTGGTCGGCAGCGGGTCAAGTTAGCGATCGCGGTCGAGAATGCCATCAAAAAATTGACCGACCTCTACCCGCGCTGGCCCGCACACCCTCAAGTGTCTTCCATCATCCAGGGTGTACCGCCCAGGTCATGATAGTTAGAGCACACTTCTGTGCCTGCTCCACCACCTTCAGTATTACGTCCTGGTGCGTGCTGGACTGGTAGCTGCCGATGATGGGCAGCGGCGGAAAATGCTTGGACACCCGGATCTGATGCAGCAGCCCCTGGGCCAGTTCGCGGCGCACGATCACCTTGGGGATGGCCGCCACGCCGAAGCCGTCGATGATCAGGTTGATGATCGCGAACATCGAGTTTGAGCTGGTCAGCTTGGAGGCCAGCACCTGCTCGTCCTGGAAATAGGGCGCGATCTGCCGGTAGGGCGGGGCGCCCTTCGGGAAGGTGACGATGGGCATGCGGGCCAGGTCGTCCACGGAGTAGAGGCGTTCCGGGTCGATCAGCTTGGGCGAGCCGACCCAGACCATCTGCAGCACATAACTCACGAAGCTGCGGAAGCTGTCGCCAATGGCTGGGTCCACCGCAAAAATCAGGTCGAATTCGCCCTTGTGCATGCCCTGCACCAGGCGCTTGGTGCTCTCCACCGTCAGCTCGATCTTCAGGTTGGGCATGCTCTGGTGCAGCGACTCCACCAGCGCCGGCATCCAGGTGGAGATGACCGAGTCGATCGCGCCGATGCGCAGCAGCACCGGCCCCTTGGCCTGCAGGTTGTCCAGCGTGCTCTTGAGCGTGTCGATGTTGTCCAGCACGCCCTGGAACACCCGCAACACCTCCTCGCCCTCGGGCGTGAGGCGGAACTCGCTGCCCATGCGGTGCACCAGCTTGTGGCCCAGCTCCTGCTCCAGCGCCGCCAGGCGCGAAGAGATGGCGGGCTGCGTGGTGCTGAGCTCCTGCGCGGTGCGGCCGAAATGGCGGTTGCGCACCAGCGCCGTGAAGGTCTGCATGTCGAGGATGCGCATGGGGGGAATTCTCGCACCCGCTTTCGGGTGAGCTCTCGGCGGCCACGTTGACGCCTCAGTTGTGGATCTCGCCGATCAGGTCAGCCGTCCACTGGAAATGGGGTGATCGTCCACGAATTGGGGTAACAGAGGTGCCCAATACCCCATTTGGTAGGGCTGGACGACTTCCTGGCAGAGACAGGCCGGCAGCGGCCATGACGGTGTCGGTCTGGTCGTGCGCCCGCAAGACAGCGAAACGCCCCAATGAATCCAATGCCTTGTGAGCCGCAAGGCGGGCATGACGTTGCTGCCCCATGAAGAAATCCGTACTATTTCCGCATGAAGACGACCATCGACATCAACGACCAATTGTTGGCGAGTGCCAGGAGGCTGGCGGTGCAGCAAGGCACCAGCCTCACATGCTTGATTGAAGAAGGTTTGCGACTTCGCCTGCAAGATGCAGCCAAGCAGTCACGGGCGCTCAAGTCGCGCGTCCCGGTGCTCAAGGGCAGGGGCGGCTTGGTTGCAGGAGTAAATCCCATCAGCAACAAGGCGCTGCTGGTTGCGGCCGACTGAATAGCGAATACTCGACGCTTCAGCGAAGTCAGACCCTTGATCCCCACCGGCCCGCGGGCGTGGAACTTGTCGGTGCTGATGCCGATCTCGGCGCCCAGGCCGTACTCGAAGTCGTCCGCGAAGCGCGTGCTCGCATTCACCATCACGCTGGCCGAATCCACCTGCCGCAGGAAGGCCTGGGCATGCTGGTGGTCGCGCGTGATGATGGCGTCGGTGTGGTGGCGGCCGTAGCGGTTGATGTGGGCGATGGCGCAGGGGTCGTCCACATACACATGGCAATTGCCGTCCAGGTGCTTGAGCACGGGCACCCGGGCCTTGCGGCTGATGCGCTCGATCAGGCCCTTGCCGCCGCGTGGGATGCAGGCATTGCCGTTCTTGATGGACAGGCTGGCCGCCTCGATGGTCACTCTGGGGCGGCTTTCGAACACCATCGCGAACACGCCGATCGGCACCCGCATCTGCCCCATTCGGATGCCGCTGGGCTGCTCGCAGCCAACGGCTACGGTGTCGATGATGCGGTGGTGCGGGTGAGGTCTTTCTGGTTTTCTTGCGCTGTCTCATTTGGCTAGCATGTAACAATGAGCTTCCAATGGGGGGCGCATGAAACCTTCGGAGTCGCTGCATTCTCATCGCGAAGCCATACTGGCGATTGCCTAGCGCAATGGGGTCCAGAACGTCCGCGTTTTTGGCTCAGTCATTCATGGCCGAGATCGGGATGGAAGTGACTTGGACCTGCTGGTCGATGCGCCGAGAGGGACCACCCTTCTTGACATGGTTCGGATCCAGAATGCAATAGAAGCACAGATCGGGCTGCCGGTTGATGTCCTGACTGCCGCAGATTTGCCACCTCGATTTCGCGACCAAGTGCTTCTGGAGGCGCAGCCTCTATGAGCCGTGAGTTTCCAGATGTCGATTTTCTCGGGCACATTCGAGACGCGATCTAGAAGATCCAGCGGTACACCCGTGAAACAGGCGAGGCGGAGTTCTTGCGCAACGAAATCATCCAGGACGCCGTGATTCGAAACCTGGAAGTCGTGGGAGAAGCCGTCACCAAGTTGAGCTCTGAACTCAAGTCCAGTTACCCGGAAGTCCCGTGGCTGGAAGTTTCCGGAATGCGCAATCGGCTCATTCACGGCTACATGTCTGTCAATTTGACGATTGTCTGGGACACGGTTGACAAGGCGTTGCCAGGATTTCTTGCGACCGTCAATGCCATCGTGACAAATCTGCAGAATGCCGAACGCGAGCGCTGAACAGCGAAAAGGTCAAAGCGGGTGACGCACGGCGTCAAGCCGTGACCCGGCTGCCCACCAGCCTCAGGTCCGGAGCCAGCCTCAGGTACGGATCTCCCCGTTCCCCAGCACCACATACTTCAGCGAAGTCAGCCCCTCGATGCCCACCGGCCCACGCGCGTGGAACTTGTCGGTGCTGATGCCGATCTCGGCGCCCAGGCCGTACTCGAAGCCGTCCGCGAAGCGCGTGCTCGCGTTCACCATCACGCTGGCCGAATCCACCTGCCGCAGGAAGGCCTGGGCATGCTGGTGGTCGCGCGTGATGATGGCGTCGGTGTGGTGGCTGCCGTACCGGTTGATGTGGGCGATGGCGGCGTCCACCCCCTCGACCACGCGGATGCTGATGATGGGCGCCAGGTATTCCTCGGCCCAGTCCTGCTCGGTGGCGTCCACCAGCTGGGCGCCGGCCACAACGCCCTGCAGCAGCGCGCGGCTGTCGGCGCAGACCCGCATCTCCACGCCCTTGGCCGCATAGATGGCACCGATGCGGGGCAGAAAGTCGGCTGCCACTCCCCGGGCCACCAGCAGGCTCTCGCTGGCGTTGCAAGGGCTGTATTTCTGGGTCTTGGCGTTGTCGGCAATGGTGACGGCCATGGCGATGTCGCAGGGGTCGTCCACATACACATGGCAATTGCCGTCCAGGTGCTTGAGCACGGGCACCCGGGCCTCGCGGCTGATGCGCTCGATCAGGCCCTTGCCGCCGCGCGGGATGGCCATGTCCACATACTCGGGCATGCTGATCAGCTCGCCCACGATGGCGCGGTCGGTCGTCTGCACCAGCTGCACGCCGTCGGGCGGCAGGCCACTGGCGGCCAGCGCCTGCTGCACCAGCAGCGCCAGCGCCCGGTTGGAATCGATCGCCTCCGAGCCGCCGCGCAGGATGCAGGCATTGCCGCTCTTGATGGACAGGCTGGCCGCCTCGATGGTCACGTTGGGGCGGCTTTCGAACACCATCGCGAACACGCCGATTGGCACCCGCATCTGCCCCACCCGGATGCCGCTGGGCTGCTCGCGCATGCCCGAGATCTCGCCGATCACGTCGGGCATGGCGGCGAGCTGCTCGCAGCCAACGGCTAAGGTGTCGAGGATGCGGGGGGTGAGTTTGAGGCGGTCGACCATCGGCGCGGCCAGGCCGGCGGCGGTGGCGCGGGTGAGGTCTTTCTGGTTTTCTTCTTGCAGCTGCGCGGTGTTGTCGCGCAGCAGCCGGGCCAGGCGGCGCAGGCAGGCGCTGCGGGTGGCGGCACTGGCGCGGGCCATCAGCGAGGAGGCGGCGCGGGCTTGGATGCCGAGGGTTTGGGAATAGGCGGCGTGGGTGGGCGCGTTCATGGGGGGATTATCGCGCGGGGCCGATTGGCGCGCGGATAGCGGCGCCCCAGGCTGGGAATATCGGTTACGCTTTGTGCAGACCCCCACGAACCATGAATCAAGACCTCAAGCGCACACCGTGGGTCGCAGCCGACAAGTTGCGATCCAGCACGGAGGCCGCTGAGTCCATTCGCCATTTGCACATGCATCTGATTTCCTGGCATTCGGGGGACCGCCCCGACTTGTGCGGCGGCCTGCAATGGAGCAGTCCGGATGTCGCCGACGACTGGACCGCCGTGGATCAGACGTGAACCACATGAAAACCGCCATTCAAGTCCTGGATGCATTTGAGAACATCCGGCGTGCTCAACGTGCAGGTGTCTATGCGCCGCACAAGCCCCTGCTGATCTTGCTAGCCTTGGCCCGGGTACAGCGCGGCGAACCGAGGCAGGTGGAATTCGCGGTCATCGATGCCCCTCTTAAACAGCTGCTGACCGAGTTCGGCCCGAGCGGCGCCGCAAAATCAAGGCACTACCCGTTCTGGCATCTCGCCACCGATGGTCGGGGCATGTTGTGGGACCTCAGTGGACCTCGTGAAATCCTCAAACGCAATGCTGGCGCCACACCTAGCCTGGGAGAGCTACGCGAGCACCACATCAAGGCGGGCTTCCCCTCGGACATAGATGACGCGCTGCGCCATGTTCCCGGTCTCATCCAGGCCGTCGCTTCACGGACGCTAGAAACATACTTCCCGTCCACCATTCATGGGGACATCGTAGCAACTCTGGGCCTCGACCTGGATGGCGCGAATGATCTTCGAGAGGATGCAACGGCCGCATCGGACTACGCCACAGCAGAGCGCCGCAAGCGCGATCCCGCCTTCAGAGATCGTGTGCTGCGCGCCTACGAGTACCGTTGTTGCGTCTGTGGCTTTGACCTGCGGATTGGCCATACGCCTGCAGGGCTGGAAGCCGCACACATCCAATGGCACCATGTTGGCGGGCCAGACATCGAATCCAATGGCCTATCGCTGTGCGCGCTGCATCACAAGCTCTTCGATCTGGGCGTGTTTACCGTGGAGCCTGCACAGCACCGCGTCATATTCAGTCAGCACGCAATCAGCGGAGGTCGAGGCATGCAGGGTGAACTGCAGTTTCATGGGCGTGCGATACAAGCGCCACAGCATGCCAGCCTACTGCCTGCGCCCCAGTTTTTGGCCTGGAACGCCAAATGGGTTTTCAAGGCCCCTGCACGGCCAATGGTGCAGGACACAGCTACACCCCGCGCAGCACACTGAATTCCCTGAACAGCCGCGCCGGTAATGGCTTTTGCAACCGCCAGACGATGCTCATGGGGCGGTTGCCCTCGGCCGACTCCAGGGTGACCGGGCCGCACGCGCGGTAGGCCTCGCCCTTGCGCGCTCTCACGAACAGTTGGAATTGCCATCCATTGGTCGCGCTTTCGAGGTAGCGTCGGCCGCCAGGCGTGTCTGGGCCTGCGCTGTTTTGGGATTGCCAATGAAAGCGCTCAGCGCTTATCGCGTAGTCGTGATACGCAATGCTGTCGTGGTAGCCCTCACTCTTGTCGAGCGTCACGAACAGCAGTTCGGCCTGTCGGTTGTGCAAAGACAAGGTGCCGGCCTGGAAAGGCACGCGCCGCGCTGCGGTCAGCCAACCCACGGCGGTGAGAATCTCGCGTGCACCGTAGCCTGCGTGCAAGCACAAAGGCGTGTCTTCGAGACCGGGTAGCGGATGAGCGCCCAACGTGCCGCGGGACACCAGTAGTGCGGACAATTCGACTAGTTCGGCAGCAATGTCTGGGTGGCTCGCAATGCGCTCCAAGAAATCTTCATGCCCCGCGGCCTGATCGTGGCGGCCATCAATCTGGTAGGCCAGCATCTGGATACCCAATGCATCCTGCGCATTGACGGTCGGTGATCCCACTTCGCGTGAACCCACAGCGGCCATTACGTCCAGTCGACGAGGATCATCCACGTGCAGCAGATCGCCGAAGCGGCGGCTGAAGTAGCCCTCTTCAGGTCCGCGTTCTGCCACGATAAGACCTGCATCACGCTTCAGTGATGTCCAGCCGCTACGGCCTTGGCCAGTACCGGTGCGGTAGATGTCTTCCAACTCCAGAGCCTGGTCATGCAGGAAGTCGACCAGGCGCACTGATGTGCGGCCACGTAGGGTGGCATAGGTCTGGAGCTCAATCTTCAGACGGTGCCAGTTCTGTGAAGTCAACGTGCGCAAGCCTTGCAGCACCTGTTCTCTCGTTTGGCGCTGAAGGTGGATGTGGCAGCCAGGCGGCAAGCTGCCGAAGCCGTTCTCAACACCATCTACCAGTTCACGGCGTGACAAGCCCGTCAGGCTCGACAACAAACGGTCGAATCTGAATTCGGTGCGGTGCTGCCCTACAAAGTCGAGCACCAGGCAGCTCTCCTTGCCGGGCGACAAACGCAAACCACGCCCAATCTGTTGCTGGAACAGAACCGGGCTTTGTGTGGGGCGCAGCAGCAATAGCGTGTCGACCATCGGAAGGTCGATGCCCTCGTTATAGAGATCGACAGTGACGAGCGCGCAAAGCTCACCACTGAGCAGACGCTGTGGCGCACGTCTCCGTTCTTCCGGCGCCGTCGTGCCGACAACGCAGGCTGCCGGAAGGTGCACCCGGTTGAGCCAGTCTGTCATGAATTCGGCGTGCGCCACCGACACACAGAAAATGATCGCACGTGACTGCCGCGCATCAGACGCCAGACGTCGCCATTCGTTGATCACCAGCTTGGCGCGCACGTCGTTGCCAGTGACCAGGTTGTCCAAAGCCTCACGTTCTCCCGGCCTGTCCCATGGCACTTCCGAAAAATCCGTTGCATCGTCGCAGGCGTAGTACTCAAACGGTGCCAGCAGTTGCAAATCCAACGCATGCCATAACCGCAGTTCGACCGCCGGGCTGCCATCCGGCCGTGAATCGAAATACGTCGCAATGGGTTGACCGTCGCTGCGCTCGGGAGTTGCCGTCAGGCCCAGCAATACACTGGGGCGAATGGTTTGGGCGAAGGCGTCAAACCGCTCAGCCGCCAGGCGATGGCACTCATCCACCACAACTGTGTGCCAGTGGCTGGCGCCCACGGTGGCAACCAAATTGCGGCTGGTCACGCTGTCGATGGTGGCGAACAAATGGTCCCAGCGTTCGGGTTGGTGGCTACCTGTGAGCAGGTCGCCAAACTCGGGATCGCGCAGCACCTCGCGATAGGTGCGCATTGCCTGGCGCAGGATCTCCTCCCGGTGGGCGACAAACAACAGGCGAGGGCGCCCGCCCTCAATGCGGCAGGTATTCCGGTAGTCGAAGGCTGCCACGACCGTCTTGCCTGTGCCGGTCGCTGCCACCAATAGGTTCCGGGAGCGGCCGTGGGAGCGCTCTGTTGCTAACTGTTCCAGCATTTCCTGCTGGTAGGTTTTGGGCTGAAGGTCGAAGAAGCTAATCGTGGTCGGAGGTTCTCCACCAAACGCCTCACGGCCCAAAGCCGCCGCCAGGGCTTGTCGATGTTCGACGTTGTCCGGGTCATAGCGCTGGAATTCGCTATCCGCCCACAGGGTCTCGAAATGGGCCACGGCACGGGCGAACAGCGCCTCTTGTGCGCGCTGGGTCAGCTTGACCGTCCACTCCAGCCCACCCGTCAGCGCCGCACCCGAAAGGTTGGCGCTGCCGACATATGCCGAACCAAAGCCGGTCTTGCGCTGGAATAGCCAGGCCTTGGCATGCAATCGAGTGCGTCTGCCGTCTAGCGACACACGCACCTCGCACCCCGGCAGATGCGCGAGTTCGTCCAGCGCGCGGGCCTCGGTCGCACCCGTATATGTCGTGGTGAGAATCCGTAGGCGCGCCTTCGGTTGCGCCTGTCCATTCTCTTGGGCGCCCGTGGCGGTGATCTGATGCAGCACATCCTGAAGCTTGCGCACGCCAGAGACTGTGATGAAGCTGACCAGTATGTCGACTTGGTCGCTCGAAGCCAGTTCGCGGCGTATCTCCTGCAGCAATGAGGGAGAGCCTTTGCCTGCTGTGAACAGCCAGGGCACGCCCAGCCCGATCTCTGGCGACATCGGGAACTGTTGGTCACGCTGTACAGATCTCAGGACCCGCAATGGCGGCGCCACAAGGTCCACTACTTCGGCGGCCCCGCCTGTAGCGTTCGTGGCGCTTTCGGCGAGGCGCTTTCGCAGCATCACCAGCAGTTCATTGATCAGTTCGAGTTGCCGCTTGGCTTTGTCACCATCTTCACCCGAAACATCATGGAGGATGGCCGCGAGCTGGCGAGCGATGACATTGGTCAGATACTCGGTCGCCCCACCCTGAAGCGCCGCCACATCGGTCTTTGAGGGGTCGAGGGCCGTCAGTGCTTTGGCCAAATCCTCGGTCAACAACAGGTCGTAAAGGCCATCGGGCAATGCCATTGTCATCCTTGGGTCTCGTCTATTGGGTCCGGTGAGCGCTGGCGCGTGGCCAGCGCATTGGTCCAGCGCTCGGAACTGCGGTCCGGCCGCTGGTCACCGGTCAGCCACACGTCGGGCGGGTGGGTCACCTCGGGCAACTGGCCGAACCACACGCGCAGCTGGGCTTCGTCGGCATCGGTGAAGCGGCGAGCGCCGTGCGTGCGCTCGCCGGTGCCGTGCTTGAAGCTGACATACAGCGTGCCGCCGGGGCGCAGCGCGGTCCACAGCCGCGCCAGGGTTGCGGGCATCGCGGCCAGGGGCACGTGCAGCAGGCTGGCGCAGCACCAGATGCCGTCGAACTGCGCCGCCTCGTCGACGTCCTCGAAGCGCCGCTGCGCCACCGCGAACCCGCAGTGGGCGCTGGCCAGCCGGGCCAGCTCGGCGGACGCGTCGAAGGCGGTGACCCGGAACCCGGCCTCGGCGAAGGCCCGCGCGTCCCGGCCGGAGCCGCAGCCGGCGTCGAGGATGTGGCCGCCCGGGGGGAGCCGCGCGACGAAGCGCTGGCGGATGGGGGCCATGTCCACGCCGACGGTAGAGTGGAAGAACTCGGCGGCGTGCTGGGTGTAGTAGTGGTGGGTGGGGTCCATCCGGGGTGGCGGCTGGATGTCGGGGTGGGGACAGCTTACCAGGTGGGCTGCCACTACCTCGCCAGGGTCCTGTACGGTTAGGGCTTGATGGATGCGTCCATGTTTTGGGTGATGGGGCCGATTGATGTCGCGAGTGTCAAGAGACATCATTGCCGGCAAGGAATGCGCCGCCTGTGGTGCAACCATTGCACTAAACTCTTCCATGCCAACACTAGCTCGGCTCCCGCAATCCAGGTTGACCATGTACGCTGGCGATCACAATCCACCGCACTTCCGTGGACTGAATCCATGAGACCAAAGCAATTCACGCTTTCAGGCGTGCAGGCAGTCCCGCCCGCCAGCTTGCTGCTGCACTATGCAGATGGCGAGCAATTCGAAGTGAATCTGGTCGACATCATCAAGCGTCACCGTACGCTGGCCCGTTTGAAGGATCCCGAGGTGTTCAAGTCGGCCAAGGTGGGCGACCACGGCGCCTCGGTCGTCTGGGCGAACGATGACGAACTGGAGTTGGCGGCCGACAACCTGCGCGCACGTGCCGTCGAGCAGGCGGGCCATGCCTCGCATGAATTCATCTGGAACTGGATGGCGAGGAACGACCTGACCCTCGACAAGGCGGCGGTGGCGTTGGGCGTGTCGCGCCGGATGCTCGCGTACTACCGCAGCGGCCTCAAGCCGGTGCCGCGTACCGTGGCTCTGGCTTGTCTTGGGTGGGAAAAGGTGATGATGAGCGATGCAACCCCTGCCCGTCAGGGCTTCGCAGTGTTGTATTGCTAGAATGCAATACATGAGGGCCACGCTCCTGGCTCGCTCGAAAGAAGTCCACGACGATGGGTCCATCGTGGAAGTGGTCATCTGGGAGTTGCCCGAGCCATTGCTGCCCTGCGTTCACAAGTTCAAGTACCGGTTGTTCTATGGGTGGCCTGAGCGGGCGATCGTCAGGTACGACAACGAACGCGGCAAAGGTGACCATCGGCATGTAGACGGAGTTCAACTCTCCTACGTGTTTCTGTCCGTCGAGCAATTGCTCGACGACTTCGAGTTCGACATACGTGAACGGGGTGCACCATGAAGGCCATCGTTGAAGTAGCCAAGCCCGGATCTGCGATCCATGCAGCGCGCAAGCAACTGGTTGCGGCACGCAAGGGACAGTCGCCCGACTTTCATCTCAGCTTCGAGTCGGCAAGAACGCTTTTTTCCGAACTCACTCCTGCGCGCCTGGACCTGCTGGACACCTTGCGGCGGGTGGGGCCCTGCAGTGTCTACGGCCTTGCCAAGTCGGCCGAGCGGAACTACTCGAACGTTCACACAGACGTTGGTCGTCTGGAAGAGCTAGGGCTTGTCGAGCGTACCGAAGCCGGAGAGGTTTCCGTGCCGTTCGAGGCGGTGGAGATTCTGGTCCCGCTTGCGCAGGTTGCTGCCGGGCCTGCCCAACCGCGTGAACCGAACGCGGAAGACCCGTTGGAGCGCCTGAAGGGCAGCGGCAAACGGGGCACCCGCACAGACAAGGTCATGCACGCCACCCGTGGCGACGATTGGGGCAAGTAGCCCCCTAGATCGGCCCTTGGGGCACCTGGCCCCTTCAACCCGCGCCACGCAAACCCTGCACCCCCTCATCCCAGGCCACCAGGATGCGTTTCCCGATGTCCTCGAAGCCAGGGTGTTGTGCCATTGCCTGCCGTACCATGGGGCCGACGTCCGCCACCGCATCACTGATGGCCTGCACCAGGTACCGCTGTTCCTTGGGCTGAATGCCGAACGTGGCCGCGATGAACTTCTGCAGGTTCTTGCCGGGCGTCCAGGTCTTCTTGCCCATGAATCCGATAGCCGGCGGGTTGTTCTGAAAACCGGCGTACACGTTCGTGGTGAGCATGTCGTAGGCGGGGGACAGGTGCACGTCGGCCCGGCTGGTGTAGCGTAGGGCCAGGTTCTTCGCGTGGCAATCGGCGTTGCGCAGTGCGTAGGTCAGCAGCAAGCTTGTGGCCAGCTGGCGGTTGGTGGCCAGCCGCTGCACGCCGGGCACATGGTCGCGCACGGCTTTGGCGATGCGCTCCCAGGTGGTGTTGTACTTGGCGGCCGGGCGCAGGCCCAGCAGGCTGCAGAAGTCTTCCATGCCCCAATGGGGCTGACCATGTTCGTCGACGTCGAAACGGTGCACCACCAGTGCCTGGCCGTCGTCGGACACATCCGTCCTGGCTGTGGACATCACACGGCTGGCCACCTGCATGCACAGGTGCTCGTTCAAGGCTGCGAAGGGTAATCGGGCACTGGATCCCTTGATGATGTGGCGGCGAGTCACCAGGCTGGCCTTCTGGTGCTGCGCCAGGGGCGTACTGCTTTCGGCCTGTGCATCCAGGAACTTTGGCACCACGCCCGAAACGCCACTGGTGGCGTGCTCGCGCACCAGGGCGGCAAACGCGGCTTCGGAGTTGTCGCCCTGCAGCAGTGCGGCGACTTCGATCGGCTTGGCTTGCCCGGCCAGTTCCGCGCCAGCAGCGGCTACCTGCAGGCGACCGACCATATTGCGACCGATGACCGACAACAGGGCGATGGGGCTGGCCCCCAAATGTGGACCGAACTGCTCCTGAAGCACCTGAAGCAGGTAACCCTCGGGCAGGTTCATTTGCAGGACCGGGGGAAGCTGGTCGTCCCACACATAACTCTCGGTGCGTACCGGCATGGTGAGCGAGATGAAGTCGTCCGGCGCCGTGGTGGCGTGGTAGGCAAGCACGCTCTTGAAGTCGCCCGCCTGTTCCAGCGTGGCGACATCCCGGCCCAGCACGTAGACCGACAGCCTCATGCCTGGTTGCGCTCGCGTCGCAACTCGTCCAGCATGCCCGATTGGCCAACCGGCACCAGGTTGATTTCCATGCCCAGCACGGCCAACACCGCCAGGAGCTTGCGCGCGCCGAGTTCGGCGCTGCGACCCCGCTCGAAGCGGGAGAGTGATTCCGGGGTGATGCCAGCTTGCTCGGCTACGGCGTGCTGGCGCAGACCCAGCGCCTTACGCTGGGTTGCGACGGCTTCACCGAGTTCTTGGAGGGTTTGCACTTGATAAATAAATCAATATTTCCATGTATTTGGCAATTGTTTGATGCAAATGTCAATAGTAGGCACTGATTGACGCGAACCACGCGCCTTTCCAGCGCGTGCGCCGAGCAGGTTGTTGGGACGGACCCTCGGAGAGGATCAGTTGCGACCCGTGCCCTGATCCTTGCCGGCTGATCGATACGGACCGGGGCCCAACTGCGCCATAGCAATGACGTACTCGCGCTCCTTCGGTGTCAGCCGATCAAACCGCACCTTGAAGAAACCATCGTCCAAGCGACGGGTGGCCTTTTGATTGAACTCTACCAATGGATATGCACGTATATACAAAAGCCAATAGACATAGATATCTTTTGGTAGAGAAGAGCATCGCGATCAGTGCGAGCAGCAAGTGCCTCTGAACAACTCTTTCAAGCGAATGGCTGGAACGGGTCGTTGTCCTGGCCAAGAAAGCAAGCGCTCCCAGGTGGCCAGCAGGGCACGCAAGCGGGATGCGAAATCAGGCCCCGGTCAAACGGTCCCCACTGGCAGATACGGCGTGATGTTGGCCAGGGCGCGCTCCACGTACGCCTCCTTTTCCCCTACTGGCGCCACATAGTGCACGGCGGCCCGTGCCGCGTCGACGCTGAGCAGGCGCGCGATCACCCATGCCGCCAGGTACTGGGAGGACAGGCAGCCGCCGGCGGTGGCCACATTGCCGGCGGCAAAAAAAGGCTGGTTCAGAACTTCCACACCCGCCTCCTGGACCCAGGGTTTCGTGGTCAGGTCGGTGCACGCGGGAATGGTGCCGAGCAAACCCAGCTTGGCCAGCAGCAAGGTGCCCGAGCATTGGGCACCGATCAACTGGCGCGACGCATCCGGCTGCAACTGCCCCATCACGCCCGGGTCATTGGCGATGTCGCGGGTTTTCATGCCACTGCCGAACAACACCACGTCGGCCTGGCGTGCGTCGGCCAGCGTCGACTGGGCATGCAGGGTGACACCGTTCATCGACGTGACCGTCGGTGTGGGGCAACACAGGGTGACGCGCCAATCCGCCGACTTGATGCGGTTCAGGATGCCGAGAGCCAACAGGGAGTCGAGTTCGTTGAACCCGTCGAAGGTAAGAATGGCGATGTGCATGGGAGGACTGTACTGACGCCGTCAGTCATACCTCTGAAACCGGTTCTCATCCCTGCCAAGCAACTGCATCAGCTTCGGGTGGATGAACAGCTTTCCAGCGCGTTCGCCGGGGGTAGCGCGGGCAGCTGGTTATGCGGCCGCTCGGGGAGTCAGTCTGCTTGCGGCTCGGTCATGATGTAAAACGTGTGTTTTGTCGACAGGTGGCCGGCTTGTGTCGCCGGCGGCGACACGTCAACAGAACGTGTTCACATTTTGATGAAATGGCGACATGTCGAGTCCGATGCCATCTTTGATTCGCGTATCGCGACGTTTCCTACCATTATTTTGCTTTTATTTAGACCATTAAGGCAGAATAATAGCATCATGGCCAAGAAAACCGCCCCTTTGCTTCCCTCCACCGACGCGCTGCTGGCCCAGCTCGGGGCTCGCCTACGCATCGCACGCCTGCGCCGGAAACTGCCCGCCAAGCAACTGGCCGAGCGCGCAGGCATGTCGCCCATGACCTTGCGCAGCATCGAGCGCGGTGGTGCTGGCGTGACACTTGGCGCCTACGCTGCAGTCATGCAGGTTCTGGGTCTGGAGCGCGATTTCGAATTTCTGGCCCAGGCCGATCCCGTGGGCCGTGAATTGCAGGATTCCCGTTTGCCGGCGCCCCGTCGTGCGGCCCCGGTGCCGGTCCCCGCCCCGCGCCCGGCATCGCCGAAGGAACGTCCATCTGTAGTAGCCGCAGAACCGGGCGGGCCATGGGAAGCCCCCCCGGGGGACTGGGCCACGAACAGTGGCTTCGCCAGTTCGGAAGCCTTGTCCGCCTTGATCAAGCGCCGATCGTCGGAAACCGGCAGCTGATCCATGCCCGCCACGATCGCCGTGTATGCCGACTGGGAGGGCCTCGCAGCGCCGCTGCGCCTGGGCACCCTCCACGCCCGCGCGGGCGCCGGGCACGAAGTCTTCGAGTTTGAATTCACCGTGGCCGCCCTGGCCGACCGGGCTCTGGCGAACCTGCATCTGGATCCGAGGCTGGGCCTGTTCGAGGGCCCGCAGCACCCGCCACAAGGGCAGGCGGTTTTCGGCGTGTTCGCCGATGCCAGTCCGGACCGCTGGGGGCGGCTGCTCATGCAGCGTCGCCTCGAGCGGGCCCGGCGCGCTGGCGGCTCACCGGCCGCAGCGCGGCTGTTCGAATCGGACTACCTCCTCGGCGTGCATGACACCTACCGCTCCGGCGCGCTGCGCTTCAAGCGCGATGCGGGCGGCGAGTTCCTGGACAACCAGCACGGTGTCGCGGCGCCCCCGTTCATCCAGTTGCGGGCACTGCAAGCCGCCAGCCTCGCCCTGGAACGCGATGAGGACAACACTGCCGCCGATGCAGACGCGTGGTTGCGCATGCTGATCGCCCCCGGCGGGTCGCTGGGCGGCGCCCGGCCGAAGGCCAGCGTGGTGGACCCGGATGGACACCTGTGGATCGCCAAGTTTCCAAGCGCGCGTGACGAGCACGACGTGGGTGCCTGGGAAATGGTCCTGCACACGCTCGCGCGCAGCTGTGGCCTGCGCGTCACGAGGTCACTCGCGCAGCAGTTCGCGAACCCGCACCACACATTCCTCGTGCGGCGCTTCGATCGCACCCCGAGCGGCCGGCGCTTGCACTTCGCGTCCGCCATGACGCTGACCGGCAGGCAGGACGGTGACGACGCCTCCACCGGTGCCAGTTACCTGGAGATCGCCCGCGTCTTGATGAACCACGGCGCGCAAACCGACGCCGACCTGCGCGAGCTGTGGTCGCGCATCGTGTTCAACATGCTCGTGTCGAATACCGACGATCACCTGCGCAACCACGGGTTCTTGCTGGTGCCGGGCAAGGGCTGGCGGTTGTCCGAGGCTTTCGACATGAATCCGGTGCCGCATGCGCTGGGCCTGAAGCTGAACGTCAGCGAAGCAGACAACCTGCTGGACCTGGATCTGGCCAGGTCCGTGGCGCATTACTTCAGGGTCCGCAAGGACGACGCAGACAGGATCATCGCGGACTTCCAGGCCGTGGTCGCGCAATGGCCCGCGATCACGGGCAGCCTGCAGGTGCCGCGGCGGGAGCAGGAACGACTTGCGCCAGCGTTTCGTCTGGCGGGGGCGGCGGGCGGCTGAGTGGGGCCTGAGCGCGTGTTCCGAGGACTGCGCACAACGCTCACCCGGCCCTCGCCCCCTGCTCCCCACACAACCGGCACAGCTGCATCGCCAGCCGGTGCAGGGCCTGCCACCCGTTGGTCGGCCACTCGGGGAACTTGAGCCCCTTCACGATCCCGTCCACCTGGTGCGCCGCCTGCAGCAGGTCAGACAGCGCCGCCCCGCTCAGCCGCGGCAACACCCGCTCGAACAGCTTCTCCTTCGCGCCCCAGATCCGCTGCTCGCGCAGCGCCATCGGCAGCGGCCGGCCGTCGGCCATCGCATCCTTCACCCGCTTGAGCGCGCGGATATCCTCGCTCAGCGCGAAGTGCACCAGCACCTCGGCTTCGCCCTCGGCCTGCAGGCCGTCGAGCATGCGTTGCACCCGCGCAGTCTGCCCGGCCAGCACGGCCTCGGACAGCTTGAACACGTCGTAGCGCGCCACGTTCAGCACGGCACTTTCCACCTGCTCGAAGCTGAGCTCGCCCGCCGGAAACAGCAGCGCCAGCTTCTGGATCTCCTGGTGCGCCGCCAGCAGGTTGCCTTCCACCCGGTCGGCAAAAAACTGCAGCGTGCGCTGGCCCTCCACACCGGGCAGCACGCGCTGGCCATGCTGGCTCATGCGCTGCGCCAGCCACTGGGGCAGGGCGGCGCGGCCTACGGGTTCGACGCCGATGGTCACGCCGTTGCCGTCCAGCGCGCCGAACCAGGCGCCCTGCTGGGTCAGGCGGTCGAGCTTGGGCAGCAGCACCAGCGTGAGCGTGCTGTCGTTGCCGCGGGCGCTCCCGGCGAGTTGCTGCAGGGCCTGGCTGCCGTCCTTCCCCGGCTTGCCCGAGGGGATGCGGATCTCGACGATCTGCCGGTCGGCAAACAGGCTGAGTGACCCGCCGGCGGCGAGCACCTCGCTCCAATCGAAATGGGCGCCGGCCACTGTGTGCACCGTGCGTTCGGTGTAGCCCGCGGCGCGGGCGGTGGCGCGGATGGCGTCGGCCGCCTCCTGGATCAGCAGCGGCTCGTCGCCGTGCAGGGTGTACAGGCTGGACAGGCCGCGTTGCAGGTGGTTGGAGAGCTGGCCGGCTGCGATCTGCATGCGGCGAGTTTAGTGCCAGGCGCAGCGGGCCGGCCCCTCACTTCAGGCTGTTCGACAGGAAGGCGCGCAGGCGCTCGCTGCGCGGGTGCTGCAGCGTCTCGGCGGGGTCGCCCTCTTCCTCGATCTGCCCCTGGTGCAGGAACACCACATGGTTGCTGACTTCGCGTGCGAAGCCCATCTCGTGGGTGACCACCACCATGGTGCGCCCGTCCTCCGCCACCGAGCGCATGACGCGCAGCACCTCGCCCACCAGCTCCGGGTCCAGCGCCGAGGTGGGCTCGTCGAACAGCATCACCTGCGGCTCCATGGCCAGTGCGCGCGCGATCGCCACCCGCTGCTGCTCGCCGCCGGACAGGTGGGCGGGGTAGGCGTCCTTGCGGTGGTACACGCCCACGCGCTGCAGGTAGCGGTTGGCGCGCTCCAGCACTTCGGCCCGGGGCAGGCGCAGTGCGTGCAGGGGTGCCTCCATCACGTTTTCCAGCGCGGTCATGTGGGCCCACAGGTTGAAGTGCTGGAACACCATGGCCACCTGGCTGCGCAGGTGCTGCAGCTGTGCGGGCTCGCGCGCCTTCAGGGCGCCCTTGGCGTCGGGCACCAGGTCCAGCGGCTGGCCGTTGAGCACGATGCTGCCGGCATGGGGCTGCTCCAGCAGGTTCAGGCAGCGCAGAAAAGTGCTCTTGCCCGAGCCGCTGGCGCCGATCATCGAGATCACGTCGCCCGCATGGGCGCGGATGCTGACGCCCTTGAGCACTTCATGGGTGCCGAAGCTCTTGCGGATGTTCTCCGCTTGCAGGACGGGGCTGGTGGTCATGGCGATGTTCGTGGGGTGTTCAGGGGCTCAGGAGTGCACCGGTGCGCGCCAGCGTGGTGCCGGCGATCTTGCACAGCCGCTTGCCGGCATAGGCCCAGCGCGAGCCGCAGCGGGCGTACAGCAGGCCGGCCGAGACGCAGCGCACGGGTGTGGTGGCGCCGGTTTGCGGGTCCACCAGGTCGGCGATGGTGTCACCGGCCGCCACCTGCTCGCCGCTGCTGCGGTGGAACACCACCACGCCGGCGTGCGGCGCCACCACCGGTTCGGAGCCGGCCAGCGGGGTGGGGTCGCACAGCGGCGCGGGCAATGGCCGCGCCGGGCCCGCCAGCACGCCACGGGTGCGCAGGAAGGCCACCAGGCCATCGGCATCCTGCCGGGCCAGCAGGTGGCTGGTGTCGCATTCGCCGCGCAGCTCCACGGTGGCGGCAAAGCAGCCCGAGGGAACTGGCCGGTCGGCAAGGGCCCGCTGCAGTGCTTGCCAGGGCCGTGTGCAGGCCTCGTCGAACGGGGAGCCGCCGGAGTCGGTGGCCAGCAGCACCGCACGCGCGCCCAGGGCGGCGCCCAGCTCCTGTGCGATGGCGCGATGGGGCGTCAGCGCATAGAGGTGCATCACGGCATCGGTGTCGCAGTGCAGGTCCAGCACCACGTCGGCATCGATGGCGCGCTGCAGCAGCCAGTGCTTGAGCGCCTCGGCCGGGCTGGTGGCCTCCAGCCGCGCGGCCAGTTGGCGCAGGGCGCCCCGCACGATGCCGGCGTTGCGGGCGCCGTCGGCGCCCAGCTGCCCGGCCACGGCAGCGATCAGCGGGCGGGACAGATCGGGGAAGGCCCGGTTGAAGTTGCCGCCGTCGCGCAGGTCGAAGCGCCCATGGTGGTGGCCCAGCAGCTGCTGCGACAGGCCCAGCGGGTTGGCGAACGGCACCAGCACCACCTCGCCGATCACTGCTCCCTGGGCTTCCAGTGCCGCGAGCTGCTCGCGCAGGCGCTGGGCCACCAGGATGGCGGGCACCTCGTCGGCATGCATCGCTGCGTGGATGTAGGCCTTGGGCGTGGCGCCGGGCGTGCCGAAGCACCAGGCGGTCACGCTGTGCCGGGTTCCTGGCGTGTCCAGGGGCAGGTCGAAAGAGTCGATGCGCATGGGGTCGGGAAGTCGCAGGTTGCTCAGCCCGCAGCGGCGGGCCGCGAAGCCTGGGCGCGCAGGTGCGGGAGAAAGCGGCGCTCCAGCAGCTTGAATACGCCCACCAGCGAGAAGGTGAGGACGAAATAGATGACCGCGGCGACACCGAAGGATTCGGTCACCAGCAGGTGGTTGGCATTGACATCGCGCGCCACCCGGGTGATGTCCACCAGCGTGACCGTGCTGGCGATGGCGGTCGCGTGCATCAGGCCGACCACCTCGTTGCTGTACTGCGGCAGGGCCCGGCGCAGCGCACCGGGCAGCAGCACCCTTTGGTACAGGGTGAAGCCGTCCAGCCCGTAGGCGCGGGCGGCCTCGATCTCGCCCACGGGCGTTGCTTTCAGGGCGCCTGCGAAGATCTCGGTGGTGTAGGCGGTGGAGTTGAGCGTGAAGGCCAGCCAGGCGCAGAACCAGGCGTTCTTCAGCAGCACCCAGGCCGCGCTCTCGCGCACCGCCTCGAACTGCGCCAGCCCGTGGTAGATGATGAACAGCTGCACCAGCAGCGGCGTGCCGCGCAGCACATAGGTGTAGAACCACACCGGCCGGCTGATCCACCACCGGGGCGACACCCGCGCCACGGCCAGCGGCAGGGACAGCACGAAGGAGCTCGCCAGGCTGATGGCCAGCAGCACCAGGGTGGTCCGGATGCCGCCCACATACTGGGGCAGGCTGTCGGTGATGATCTGCCAGTCCATGTCAGTGGCGCCCGGCCGCCCGAAGGCACTGACGCACCCCCTCGGGGGGCAGCGAACGAAGTGAGCGTGGGGGCAGATTCATTTCTAGAACTGCACCTTGCGCACGCCCAGGCTGTAGCGTGCCTCGATGCGCGACAGCACCAGAATGGAAATGCTGGTGAGTGTGAGGTAGATCAGCGCCACGGCCATGTAGAACGTGAACGGCTCGCGGGTGCTCGCCGCGGCCAGGCCGGCGCGGTGCACCATGTCGTCCAGCCCGATCAGCGACACCAGCGCCGACGCCTTGATCATGATCAGCCAGTTGTTCGCAAAACCCGGAATCGCATGGCGCACCATCTGCGGCAGCACGATGCGCCGCAGCACCTGCCAGCGTGTGAGGGCGAAGGCCAGGCCGGCCTCGGCCTGTCCCCGGGGCACGGCCAGGATCGCGCCGCGAAAGGTCTCTGTCAGGTAGGCGCCGAAGATGAAGCCCACGGTGGTAACGCCGGCCGCGAAGGGCGGAATGTCGATGTAGCCCCAGCCGTACCGGTCAGCCAGCTTGTTGATGCCGATCTGCCCGCCGTAGAAGATCAGCAGCATCAGCACCAGCTCGGGCAGGCCGCGGATCAGCGTGGTGTAGACCTCCGCGCCCCACCGCGCGGCCCGCGAGTCCGACAGCTTGGCCGTCGCGCCCAGCAGGCCGAAGATGCAGGCGATCAGCAGGGAGGTGGCCGACACCTGCAGTGTCAGCACCAGTCCCTCCAGGATCGCGGGCAGATAACCGTGCAGCACGATGGGCGGCCGGGCTTGCTTTTACTGGCCGCGGATGTTGACGTCGAAGTACTTGTCGTTGATGGTCTTGTAGACGCCGTTGGCGGTGATCGCCTTGAGCGCGGCATTGACCTTCAGGCGCAGGCTCTCCTCGCCCTTGCGCATCGCGATGCCCACGCCGCCGCCCTGCGCTGCACCGCCCAGGACGACCGGCGCGCCGACGCGGCTGTAGGCCTTGCCCTCGGGCGACTTGAGGAACGCGGCGGTGGCGGCCAGCGACGAGCCGAAGCCGATGTCGCCACGGCCGGCGGCCAGCTCCATGGTGACCTCGGCCTCCTTGGCGACCAGCAGGACCTCGCTGTCCTTGAAGTTTTCCTGCACGTAGCGGGCGCGCGGCGTGTTGCGCGTCACGATGATCTTCTTGCCCTTGAGCGCGGCCGGCGTGACCTGCGGGTAGGTGCCGGCCTTGGCGATCCAGGTGGAGGGGATGTCGTAGTACGAGTCGCTGAAGTCGGCCGACTTCTTGCGCTCCTCGGTGATCGACATCGAGGCCACGATCATGTCGAACTTCTTTGCGTTCAGGGCCGGCATCATGCCGTCCCACTCCTGGGACACCATGGTGCACTCGGCCTTGATGTGGGCGCAGATGGCGTTGGCGATGTCGATGTCGAAGCCCGAGAACTTGCCGTCCGGGCTCATCTGCGAGAACGGCGGGTAGTTGGCCTCCACACCGATGCGGATCTTGGCCCAGTCGGGCGCCTGGGCCAGGCTGGTGAGGGGTACGGCAAAGAGGCTGAGGACGAAGGATGCGGTGGCGAGTCTGCGGATCATGGGGAACTCCGTGGGGGGTGGATGAAAGGGCTGGGCGCGATTATGTACATTAATTTTCATGAACGCAAATAATGTAAATATCAGTACAAACCCGGACGCCCCTGGCACGCGCTGGCCCCCGATAATCCGCAGCGTCCGCACATGAAACGCACCAAGCCCTCCCCCACGCGCCCCGCAAACCCACCGGTCGAGGCCACGTTCGCACAGTCCGCGCTGGGGCTTGCGCTGCGCCAGGTGCTCGACGAGGGCAAGGGCTCGAACGCCGCCATCGCGGACTTCCTGCTGCGCCACCCGGTGCGTGCCACCGCCTGGGGCATCGAGGAACTGGCCGCGCAGACGGGCATCTCCACGGCGACGCTGAGCCGGTTCGCCCGCACGCTGGGATTCGGCGGCTATGCGGCGCTGCGCAGCGGCATCGCCGAGGCCTTGCAGGCGGCGTTGCAGCCCGTGTTCCATCCGGTCGAAAAGCTCCGCGGCGCCCTGGAGCGCGGTGACCCCGCCTTGCCGCAGACCAACCCGGTGATCGCCGAGAGCCTGAAGGCGACACTGGACAACCTGGCGGCCACGGCGACCGGGCTCGACCCGGCGCGGCTCGCATCGATCGCCGCGCGCATTCTCGACGCGCAGACCGTCTTCACGCTGGGCTTCGGGCTCAGCGCGCACCTGGCGGCGATGCTGTCCCTGCACCTGCAGCCGTTCTGCCGCCAGGTGATCAACGTGGTCGAGTTCGGCGGGACCGAGGTGGCTGCGGGCCGCCTGATGAACATCGGCCCCGCCGACTTGCTGATCGCGATCTCGTTCCCGCGCTACGCCAGCGACGCGATGACCCTGACCCGCTACGCGCGGGACCGTGGCGCACAGGTGGTCGTGATCACTGATTCGATGGCATCACCGCTGGTGTCGGGCGCAGGGTCGACGCTGCTGGCGAGTGCGTCCCATCCGGTGATGCCCAGCAGCAATGCCGCGGCCGTGGTGGTGATCGAGGCGCTGGTCACCAGCCTGATGCTGGGTGGCAACGACCACGTGCGCCAGGCCGAAAAGCTGACGGAAGCAATTTCCGGCTACCTCTACAGCGAGAAACCGGCCGACGCCGCCATGCGCAAGCGCCTGCGCAAGCCCGCGCCGCCACGACCCCAGTAAAGCTCAGAGCGTGCGCACGGCCGCGAGCCGGCGCATGAGTTGCTGCACGATGTCGGTCTGCATGTCGCGGTACAGCAGGGCCTCTTCCGCCTCCTTGGCCAGCACGGCGGATTCGTTGAAGCTGATGTCGCGCTGCTGCAGTATTTCGGTCGGGGCGATCAGCTCCCTGCCCTGGGGGGTGCGCAGCTGGAAGCGCACCCGCACCCGCAGCTGGAACTCGCGCACCTGGCCGCTGGCGTTGACGCCCACCACCGCTTTTTCGCGTTGTTCCGACAGGATGTCGAGCACGGCCTGCGCGCTGTCACGCTGCGATGCGTCGCTGACGATCTGCACTGTGCCCAGCGAGCCCAGGTTGCGCTTGAGCTCGCTGCCCAGCGTCGAGGCGCTGCTGACGTTGACGAACAGCGAGCGGAAGGCGAGGTCCGGCGCGCCGCGCAGCTGGAAGCCGCAGCCCGCCAGCAGCAGCGCGGCCGCCGTGGACAGGAGCAGGTGGCGGCGCAGCATCACAGCACCACGTTCACCAGGCGGCCCGGCACGATGATGATCTTCCTGGCGGGCGCGCCGGCTGCCAGCTTCACGAACATCTCGTTGGCCAGGGCCGCCGCCTCGATCGCCTCGCGGCTGGCGTCCGAGGGCACGCGGATCGCGCCGCGCAGCTTGCCGTTGACCTGCAGCATCAGCTCGACCTCGTCCTGCACCAGCGCGGCGGGATCGACCTCGGGCCAGGGTGCGTCCAGCAGCTCGCCCAGGCCGGTGTGGTAGCCCATGCCGCTCCAGAGTTCCTGGGCCACATGCGGGGTGACCGGGTACAGGCAGCGCAGCAGCATCGACAGGCCTTCATGCCGGGCCTGCGTGTCGCCCGCCGAGCCGTCGGGCTTGAAGTCCTCCAGCGCGTTGAGCATCTTCATCGCGCCCGAGACGACGGTGTTGTACTGCATGCGCTGGTAGTCGTAGTCCACCTGCTTGAACACGCTGTGGATCTCCAGGCGCAGCGCGCGCGCGCCGCGGCTGTGGCTGCCAGACGCGTCCGGCGCCGTGCTTGCCTGGCCCAGGCGGCTGGCGAAATTCCAGACCCGGCGCAGGAAGCGGTACGAGCCCTCCACCGCGGCGTCGTTCCACTCCAGCGTGGCCTCGGGCGGCGCGGTGAACATGGTGTACAGGCGCGCGGTGTCGGCGCCGTACTTCTCGATCAGGTCCTGCGGGTCGACGCCGTTGTTCTTGCTCTTGCTCATGGTGCCCACGCCTTCGTAGCCCACCATCGAGCCGTCCGACTTGCGCCTGGCGCCGATCACCTTGCCGGACGCGTCGTGCACGTCGTCGACCTCGTGCGGCCAGAAATACTCGATGCCGCCGCCCTCGTTCTTGCGTGAGTAGATGTGGTTGAGCACCATGCCCTGCGTCAGCAGCCGGGTGAAGGGCTCGTCGACCGTCACCAGGCCGATGTCGCGCATGACCTTGGTCCAGAAGCGGGCGTACAGCAGGTGCAGGATGGCGTGTTCGATGCCGCCGATGTACTGGTCCATCGGCATCCAGTACTGCGTGCCCGCGCCCACCATGGCTTCGGTGTTCGCCGGGTCGCAGTAGCGCATGAAGTACCAGGACGAATCGACGAAGGTGTCCATCGTGTCGGTCTCGCGCCGGGCCCTGGCGCCGCATATGGGGCACACCACGCCGGCATGGAAACCTTCGTGGGTGTTGAGCGGGTTGCCGGAGCCATCGGGCACGCAGTCCTGCGGAAGCACCACCGGCAGGTCTTTCTCGGGTACCGGCACCGCGCCGTGTTCCGGGCAGTGGATGATGGGGATGGGTGTGCCCCAGTAGCGCTGGCGGCTCACGCCCCAGTCGCGCAGGCGCCATGTGGTCTTTTTCTCGCCCAGGCCGCGTACCTGCAGCGCGTGGCTGATGGCGTCCACCGCCTCCTGGTAGCGCATGCCGCTGAAGCTGCCGGAGTTGATGGTCACGCCGCGCTGCTTGTCGCCGTACCAGTCCTGCCAGTTCTCGTAGTCGTACTGCAGGCCGTCGATGTGCACCACCTGCAGGATCGGGATGCCGTACTTGCGCGCGAAGATGAAGTCGCGCTCGTCGTGGCCGGGCACGCCCATCACGGCGCCGTCGCCGTAGCCCATCAGCACATAGTTGCCGACCCAGATGTCGATCTGCTGGCTGGTCAGCGGGTGGGTGACGGTCAGGCCGGTGGGCATGCCTTCCTTCTCGCGCACGGCGAGTTCGGCCTCGGTGGTGCCGCCGCGCTTGCATTCCTCGATGAAGGCGGCCAGGGCCGGGTTCGACTGTGCGGCATGCGTGGCCAGCGGGTGCTCGGGCGCCACCGCGCAGAAGGTGACGCCCTTGATGGTGTCGGCGCGGGTCGTGAAGACATACATGCGACCGTCGCCGATCAGGGCGCCGCCGGCGTCGCGGATGTCGTGCGTGAAGGCGAAGCGCACCCCTTCGCTCTTGCCGATCCAGTTCTCCTGCATCAGCTTGACGCGCTCGGGCCAGCCGGGCAGCCCGTCCTGCACGCAGTCGAGCAGTTCGCTGGCGTAGTCGGTGATCTTCAGGTAGTAGCCGGGGATCTCGCGCTTCTCGATGGTGGCGCCGGTGCGCCAGCCCTTGCCGTCGATCACCTGCTCGTTGGCCAGCACGGTCTGGTCGACCGGGTCCCAGTTGACGACCTGGGTCTTGCGGTAGGCGACGCCTTTTTCCAGCATCTTCAGGAACAGCCACTGGTTCCACTTGTAATAGCTTGCGTCGCAGGTGGCGATCTCGCGGCTCCAGTCGATGGCCAGGCCCAGCGCCTGCATCTGGCGCTTCATGTAGGCGATGTTGTCGTAGGTCCACTTCGCGGGCGGCACGCCGTTCTTGAGGGCGGCGTTTTCGGCGGGCAGGCCGAAGGCGTCCCAGCCCATCGGCATCAGCACGTTGAAGCCCTTCATGCGCAGGTAGCGCGCGAGCATGTCGTTGATGGTGTAGTTGCGCACATGGCCCATGTGCAGCTTGCCGCTGGGGTAGGGCAGCATCGAGCAGGCGTAGTACTTCTGGCGTGCTGCGTCCTCGGTCACGCGGTAGGCGTCGCGGGACTGCCAGTGCTGCTGGGCGGTTTTTTCAACCGCGAGGTGGTCGTATTTTTCTTGCATGGGCAGGGGGTGGCGGCGCAAATGCCGCGTGGCTTCGATTCTAGGCCTTGCCTCCGGCGCAGGCGGCTGCCTGCGCGGTGGCGCTCAGGGACGCTCGGCCCGGTTGTCGGCGACGAAACCGATGCGCGCCAGCCCGGCCTTCTGGGCCACGCCGATCACCTCGACCACCCGGCCGTAGGGCACGGCGGCATCGGCCCGCAGCTGCACCTCGGTGTCGGGGTCCTGAGCGGCCATGCCGGTCAGGCGGGTGGCCAGTTCGGCGGTGCTCACAGGCTTGTCGTCCAGAAACACCTGGCCGGCCTTGTCGACCACGACCAGCAGCGCGCGCGGGGCATCGCTGGCGCTGGCGGCGTCGCTGCGCGGCAGGTCCAGGCGGATGCTGCTGGCCAGCAGGGGCGCGGTGATCAGGAAGATGACCACCAGCACCAGCATGACGTCGATCAGCGGGGTCATGTTGATGTCGCTCATCGGGGGCTCGCCCCGGGTGCGTTCCAGCCGGCCGAATGCCATGGCGGCTCAGCCTGGGGCCGGCGCGGCCGCCGGGGTGCTCAGCAGCAACTCGCGCAGGTCGCGCGCGAAGCCTTCCAGGTCGGCTTCGATGCGGCCGATCATGCGCCCGAGCACGTTGTAGGCCAGCACGGCGGGGATCGCCACGGCCAGGCCTGCGGCCGTCATGATGAGCGCTTCGCCGACCGGGCCGGCGATGCGGTCGATGGTGATCTGCCCGCCGCTGGAGATGCCGATCAGCGCGTGGTAGATGCCCCAGACCGTGCCCAGCAGCCCGACAAACGGTGCCGTGGCGCCCACGGTGGCCAGCAGCACCTGCCCGTAGTGCAGGCGCAGCAGCACGACATGCAGCGCATCGCGCAGCACGCGGGTGAGCTGCTGCGAGCGGTCGCCGGCCGTGGCCAGCGTGCCCTGCGCCGGCAGCTGCGTGGCGCTCAGCAGCGGCGCCACCAGCACGGTGCGGTCAAACGCCTGCAGCTTGCGCCGGGCGTCCGCGAGGTCGGTGGACTGCCAGAACGCAGCCGTGCAGCGCGCCACGTCGACACCGGCACGTCGCAGCAGCCAGGACTTCCAGAGGATGATGACCCAGCTGCTGGTGGACATCAGCAGCAGCACGACCGCCACCAGCCAGGTGACGGCGTCACCCGATGCCAGCAGTTGCAGGGCGTTCAAGCGCCGTGCGCCCGGTCAGCCGGACCGGCCCCGAGCCCCAGCACGTCGAACATGTCGTACAGGCCGTGTGCCTTGCCGCGCAGGAAGCGGGCGGCGCGCAGGCTGCCCTGGGCATAGGTGGCCCGGCTGGAGGACTTGTGCGTGATCTCGATGCGCTCGCCGGTGCCGGCGAACAGCACGGTGTGGTCGCCCACGATGTCGCCGCCACGGATGGCGGAAAAACCGATGGTGGAGGGGTCGCGCTCGCCGGTCAGGCCTTCACGGGCGTAGACCGCGCAGTCCTTGAGGCTGCGCCCGGTGGCGGCGGCGATCACCTCGCCCATCTTGAGCGCGGTGCCCGAGGGTGCGTCCACCTTGTGCCGGTGGTGGGCCTCGATGATCTCGATGTCGTAGCCGGTGGCCAGCGCCTGCGCGGCCATCTGCAGCAGGCGCAGCGTGACATTGACGCCGACGCTCATGTTGGGGGCTATCATGACGGCGATGCCGGTGGCGGCCCGCGCGATCGTGGCCTTCTGGTCTTCGGTGAAGCCGGTGGTGCCCACCACGGCCTTCACGCCGAGCTGACGGCACACGGCGAGGTGGGCCAGCGTGCCTTCGGGGCGGGTGAAGTCGATCAGCACATCGCAGCCCTGCATCCCGGCGTTCAGGTCGGCCGTGATGCGCACCCCGCTGTCGCGGCCCATGAAGGCGGTGGCGTCGTTGCCGATCGCGGCACTGCCGGCGATGTCGAGGGCGCCGCTCAGGACGCAATCGTCTGCGGCGAGCACCGCCTCGATGAGCATGTGGCCCATGCGGCCGGATGCGCCGGCAATACAGATCCGCAACGGGTTCTCGGCAGTCATGGGCGTGGCGCTCGCAACAGGGCCGCAACCGTCAGGGGGTGGACGATTCCAGCGGGGGATAGGAAGCCGGCAGGGGAGGCAGCGGCTTGGGTTCGGGGGCCTTGGCGGCGGCGGGGAATCTCTTCAGGGCATCTTCGCTGGCTTCGAGCGCGGGCGCGGCAGCCACCTTGCGGCCCTTGCTCAGGGAGGCGACGAATTCGGCCTCGGAGGGCAGCGTGTCGGCCTCGAACCGCTCCAGGGAGGACTCCTTGAAGAACACGGTGACCTTGCGCAATTGCGGTTCTTCGCCCTTGCGCTGGAAGGTGAAGATGTAGTCCCAGCGGTCGCTGTGAAAGACGCTTTGCAGCAAGGGCGTACCCAGGAGGTCGCGCACCTGTTGGCGGTCCATGCCGGGGCGCAGCATCGCGACCTGTTCGCTGGACACGAAGTTGCCCTGGACGATGTCGATGCGGTAGGGCGTGACGATGCCGGCGAGGCGTGACGTGGTGCTGTCGAACCCGGCGCAACCCGCCAGGCCGGCACAGATCGCCATCAGCAGGCTGGTGCGCACAGTGAATCGGACGGTATCGGGCATGGGGTCAGACGGAGCGATATGATCAGGCCATTGTAGCCGCTGAGCCACCGCCGGCGCCCCGTCCCCAGAGGAAGAACACCGCCATGGCCACCACCGACGAACTCAAGAGCACGGGGCTCAAGGCCACGGTGCCGAGGCTCAAGATCCTGGAGATCTTCCAGAAAGGCGCCCAGCGGCACATGACGGCGGAAGACGTGTTTCGCGTGTTGCTCGACGAGCGTTCCGATGTCGGCCTGGCCACGGTCTACCGGGTGTTGACCCAGTTCGAACAGGCCGGCATCCTCAGCCGGAGCCATTTCGAGAGCGGCAAGGCGGTGTATGAGCTCAACGAAGGGCAGCACCATGACCATCTGGTGTGCCTGGACTGCGGCAAGGTCGAGGAGTTCTACGACGCCGAGATCGAAAAGCGCCAGCAGGTGGTGGCCAAGGTCAAGGGTTTCACCATCACCGACCACGCCCTGAGCCTGTACGCCACCTGCAACAAGGCGGATTGTCCCCACCGGGCGAGCACGGGCCGCCGGTAGGGCTGAACGCGCCGCGTGTCAGTGGCCGCCCGCTGAAGGGTCCTGGCCCATGGCCTTGCGGTGCCGCTCGACGAACTCCTGGTAGGTATCGATGCCGCGCAACTGCAGGATGGTGTTGCGCACCGCCGCTTCCACCAGCACCGCGATGTTGCGCCCGGCCACCACCTGGATCACCACCTTGAGCACCGCGATGCCCAGCACGTCCTGCGTGAGGGGCTCGTAGGGCAGGCGTTCGTAGTCACGTTCCAGGGTTTCACGGCGCACCAGGTGGACGATCAGCTTGAGGCGCATCTTGCGCCGCACGGCGGTCTCGCCGAAGATGGCCCGGATGTCCAGCAGGCCGATGCCGCGGACTTCCAGCAGGTTCTGCAGCAGGTCGGGGCAGCGGCCTTCGATCGTGGTCTGGTTGATGCGGTACAGGTCCACCGCGTCATCGGCCACCAGGCCGTTGCCGCGCGAGATCAGCTCCAGGCCCAGCTCGCTCTTGCCCAGGCCGGACTCCCCGGTGATCAGCACACCCAGGCCCAGGATGTCCATCAGCACGCCGTGCATGGTGATGCGGTCGGCGAAGTGCTTGGAGAGGTAGGCCCGCAGCACGTCGATGACGAAGGCCGAGGACGCTTCGGTGGCGAACATCGGTATCTGGGCCCGCTCGCACATGGACAGCAGCGCATCCGGCGCGGTCTGGCCATCGGCCAGTACCAGCACCGGCGGCTCGAGTGTCACGATGCGGGAGATGCGCCGGGCGCAGTCCTCGGGCGTGGCGCTGGTGAGGTAGGCGATCTCGCGCTCGCCAAGCAACTGCACCCGGTAGGGATGGATGTAGTTCAGGTAGCCGACCAGGTCAGCGCCCGAGCGCGCCGCGCGTACTGCGACTTCGTCGAAGCGCCGCTCGGAGGCGCCCAGCCCGGCGACCCATTGCCACTTCAGGTAGGCACGGAACTCCTCGAACAGGACGTCCGCGCTGACAACGGTGGGTTTCATGGGGTGCCAGGCAAGGATGCGGCAGGCCGCGCCTGCAGATCAGGAGACGGGGCCCGGCTGCCACTGCGCGATCAGCGCATGCAGTTGAACCGCAGCGGTGCTGTCGTTCATGCGTTCCCGAAGTGATGCATCGCTGAGCAGTTCGGCAATCTCGGACAGGATCTCGAGGTGTTTCTGGGTGGCTGCCTCTGGCACCAGCAGGAAGATGAGCAGCCGCACCGGCTGGTCATCCGGGGCGTCGAAGCCGATCGGGGTGTCCAGCAGGAAGACGGCAGCCATCGGGGCCTTGAGCCCCTTGATCCGGCCGTGTGGAATGGCCACGCCGTGCCCCAGCCCGGTGGAGCCCAGGCGTTCGCGGGAGAACAGGCTGTCTGTGACCAGGGAGCGGCTCAGGCCATGCAGGCTTTCAAACAGCAGCCCGGCTTCTTCGAATGCCCGCTTCTTGCTGGTGGCTTCGACGTGCACGAGCACTTGCGCGGGAGGCAGGATGGACGCGAGTCGGTTCATGGTGGGTGCCGATTATGCACACAAAAAACCGCCCGACAGGCGGGCGGTTGGTGGTCGGGCGGGCTTGCCCGGTGCCTCACATCAGGCGCTTGGGGGCCGCATGGTGGTGGTTCTGCAGGCGGTCCTTGTGGCGGACGACCTGCCTGTCGAGCTTGTCGACGAGTTCGTCGACGGCCGCATACAGGTCAGAGTGGGAGCTCTCCGCAAACATGTCGCTGCCCTTCACGTGGATGTTGCATTCGGCGCGTTGCCTTCGTTCCTTTTCCTTTTGGTTCTCCACGGTCAGCAACACCTTGACGTCGACAACCTGGTCAAAGTGGCGGGTGATTCGATCAAGCTTGGTCGTGACATAGTTTCTCAGGGCCGGTGTGACTTCGAGGTGATGACCGCTGATCGTCAAGTTCATGGATGTCCTCCTAGTGCGCTCGCCAAAAAAAGGCCTCGGGCAGATGTGTCCGGGGCCGGGAACCCCCGCAGGGATGCAAAAACTGGTTTCTCCACCCAAACCACTATGCTCCCGATGCCCCCCAAAAGCAAGCCCGCAACGCAAATCCATGCGCTGTGCAATGAAAGCGGCTGCATCGGAAAGGAATTCCCGGTAATTGTTTGCAATAGACTCCAGCATCGTTACAGAATGCCCCCATGAGCCTTGACACCATCATCCATGCCGGGTTGCGCCAGTTCGGGCGCCCGTCGGTGGGGCTGGTGTTGATGGGTGGCGGTGCGCGCACCGCCTACCAGGTCGGTGTGCTCAAGGCGATGGCCAGATTGCTGCAGGCGCACCCGGCCGCATCGCGGACCTTTCCGTTTCAGGTGCTGGTGGGCACCTCGGCGGGCGCCATCAATGCCGCCTTTCTGGCGGGGCGGGCCATGCAGGGCCTGCAGGCCTTCGAGCAACTGGCGGAGTTCTGGTCCCGCTTGCGCTCCACCGATGTCTATACCCTCAATGTACCGGGCTGGGTACGCTTCAGCCGGGTCGCGGTGGCCTGGAGCCTTTCGCGCCATGCGCGGGCCAATGGCGCCTTGCTCAACAACGCGCCCCTGGGGAAGATCCTTCGCGAGGGTATCCTGCTCGACGGTATCGACGCCGCGCTGCGCTCCAGCACCATCGATGCCCTGGCCGTGACCGGTTCGAGTTATTCCAGCGGTGTGCACTGGACGTTCTGCCACACCGCAAGCCGGGCCGACTTCCGGGGCTGGGTGCGGCCGGGTCGGCGTTCGGAATACCAGCGCCTGAGCATCGATCACCTGATGGCTTCCAGTGCAATACCGTTCCTGTTCCCGGCCACGCCGCTGAAGGTGGACGGCCGCGAGGAGCATTTCGGAGACGGGTCGATGCGCCAGGTCACCCCGCTCTCTCCTGCCATGCATCTGGGGGCGCGCCGGATCCTTGTGGTGGGGGTGGGCCAGCCTGAAAGGCCCGGCCTGGGGCTCTCGCCGGAAGCGACCCGCAGCAGGGGCCCCACGCTGGGCAGCATGGCCGGCCATGTGATGGCCAGCGTGTTCCACGACACGCTGCAGGCGGATGTCGAGCAGACCCAGCGCGTGACGCAGACCATCAACAGCCTGCCACCGGAGGCGGCCGCCGCAATGCCCTACAAGGCCATCGACGTGCTGGCGATCGCGCCGACCCGTTCGCTGGACGGGCTGGCCCAGCAATTCACGTCGGAGCTGCCGGTCTCGATCCGGGACGCCCTGGGCGCGCTGGGTGTGCTCAAGGGCAGTGGCGGAACGCTGGCCAGTTACCTGCTGTTCGAGCCCGGTTTCGTGCAGTCCCTGATCGAGATGGGTGAGGCCGATGCCCTGGAACGCAAGGATGAGCTGATGCAGTTGTTGCTGGGCAGCTGAAAGGCAGATGCCCCGGGTGCCCCGGTGCCATAATTTGCCCGCCCATGCTCAATGTCTTCACGCTCGCCAACGGCAGACTCTTCCAGGAGGAAATCGAGTCGCTCGAGGAGCTGTCGCGTTTCCAGCCGGTATGGGTCGACCTGGAGTCCCCCACGCCCGACGAAAAGCGCTGGGTCAAGCAGTATTTCGGCCTGTCCATCCCCGAGGATGCGATGGACGAGGACATCGAGGAGTCGGCGCGCTTCTACACCGAGGACAACGGCGACCTGCATATCCGCAGCGACTTCCTGATCGCCGACAACGAGGACCCGCGCACCGTGCGTGTGGCCTTCATCCTGAACCTGGTGAATGCCGAGCTGCGCAGCAAGGGCGTGCTGTTTTCCATCCACGACGAAGACGTGCCCGTGTTCCGGCTGTTGCGCATGCGCGCGCGGCGTGCGCCTGGCCTGATCGAGGACGCGAAGGAAGTGCTGCTCAAGCTGTTCGACGCCGACGCCGAGTATTCTGCCGACACGCTCGAGGGCATCTACGACGAGCTCGAGCTGGTCAGCAAGAAGGTCCTGTCCGGGGATGTGACGGACGTGCTGGCCGGTGAGGTGCTCGGGGCGATCGCGCGCCACGAGGACATGAACGGCCGCATCCGGCGCAACGCGATGGATACCCGGCGCGCGGTGAGCTTCATGATGCGCAGCAAGATGCTCAACGCCGAGCAGTTCGACGAGGCGCGCCAGATCCTGCGCGACATCGACTCGCTGGACTCGCACACCGCGTTCCTGTTCGACAAGATCAACTTCCTGATGGACGCCACCGTCGGTTTCATCAACATCAACCAGAACAAGATCATCAAGATCTTCTCGGTGGCCAGCGTGGCGCTGCTGCCCCCCACCCTGATCGCCAGCCTGTACGGCATGAACTTCCAGTTCATGCCCGAACTCGGCTGGAAGCTCGGGTATCCCTATGCGCTGGCCTTGATGGCAGCCAGCGCGATCGTGCCGATGTGGTACTTCCGCCGGCGCGGCTGGCTCAAGTAGAGGCCGGTTTCCGGGTTCGGTCAGCCTTGCGGCAGCAAGGGCATCAGTTCGTCGATGATCGCCCGGGCATAACGGCTGGCCACATGGGTGACGAAATGCGGGAAGTCGGTGGCGGATGCCTCGTCGGAGCGGTCCGAGATGGTCCGCACCGCCGCGAATGCAATGCCGTAGTCGTGGCACACCTGCGCCACCGCTGCGCCTTCCATCTCGACGGCCAATGGTTCGAGGCCGACAGTCTGCAAAGCGCTCTGGATGCGGCTGGCCGAGTGGGCTGTCGAGACGAACTGGTCACCGCTCACGATCAGGCCGCGGTGAAGGCCGGGCATGCGGCCTGTCGCGCCGGCCACTGTCAGGCTGGTACGGCAGGCCCGTGCCAGGCGCTCGGACAGGTCGGCGTCGCACGGGAAGCTGCTGCGGCCGTACAGCGGGATCTCGAAACGCGGGAACAGCGGCGAGGCGTCCATGTCGTGCTGCACGAAACGGTCGGCAACGACCACATCGCCGATATGCACATCCCTGCCCAGCCCGCCGGCCACGCCGGTGAACACGATGCGCCGCGCACCGAAGGCCTCCACCAGCGTGGTGGCGGTGGTGGCCGCTGCGACCTTGCCGATGCGCGACAGCGCCAGGACCACATCTCGGCCGTGGAGACGGCCCAGCCAGTAATCGCGCCCGGCGCGGTGCACCTGGCGCCGCGCGTCGAGCTGCTCGATCAGGCCCTGCTGTTCCTGCGCCAGTGCACTGAGGATGGCGGTGGTTCCCAAGGCCGTGGCTGCTAGTGTTCGCGCAGTTCGCGGCGCAGGATCTTGCCCACGGGTGTCTTGGGCAGCTCGGTGCGGAACTCGACCACCTTGGGCTGCTTGTAGCCGGTGAGGTTTTCGCGGCAATAGGCCCGCACCTCGGCCTCGGTCAGGTCGGAGTTCTTCCTGACGATCACCAGCTTGACCGCCTCGCCGGTCTTCGCGTCAGGTACGCCGACACAGGCGCATTCGAGCACGCCGTCGAGCTGCGACACCACGTCTTCCAGTTCGGTGGGGAACACGTTGAAGCCGCTGACCAGCACCATGTCCTTTTTGCGGTCGACAATCTTGAAGAAGCCTCGCTCGTCCATGGTGCCGATGTCGCCGGACTTGAAGTAGCCGTCGGGTGTCATGACCTTGGCGGTTTCATCCGGCCGTTGCCAGTAACCGGCCATGACCTGCGGGCCCTTGATCGCGATCTCGCCTGGCTGACCGGGCTCGACCTCCTCGCCGTCGTCGTCGAGCAGCTTCATCCAGGTGTTGGGCAGCGGCACTCCGATCGAGCCGCTGAACTCGGTTGCGGTGGCCGGGTTGCCACTGGCCGTGGGGGATGTCTCGCTGAGCCCGTAACCCTCCAGGATGGGGCATCCGGTCTTGGCCAGCCACAGCTTGGCGACGGCGCTCTGCACGGCCATACCGCCGCCGGTCGAGCCGATCAGGTGGCTCCAGTCCACCGTCTTGAAATCGGGGTGGTTGGCCATGCCGTTGAACAGCGTGTTGACCGCCGGCATCACGTGGATGCGGTGCCGGGACAGTTCCTTGAACATGGCCGGCAGGTCGCGCGGGTTGGGAATCAGGATCAGCTTGCCGCCCATGCGCATGGACAGCATCATGCAGTAGGTGAACGCGAAGATATGGTAGAGCGGCAGCGCGCATACCGTGGTGGGTTGTTCCCCGGCCGGTATCCGGGACATCAGCGGCATGGCCCAGACTTCGTTCTGCAGCACGTTGGCCACCAGATTGCGGTGCAGCAGCACGGCGCCCTTCGAGACGCCGGTGGTGCCGCCGGTGTACTGCAGGACCGACACATCATCGGGTTTGATCACCGGCTTCTTGAGTGTGCCCGCCGTGCCGCGCGCGATCGCCTCGTTGTAGCGCACCGCCCCCGGCAGGCTGAATGCCGGCACCAGCTTGCGGGAGTGGCGCACCACGTAGTTGACCAGTGTGCCCTTGAGCAGCCCCAGCTGGTCGCCCATCGCGCACAGCACCACGTGCTTGACCGGTGTGGCCGCCAGGCACTTCTCGAGCGTGGCGGCGAAGTTCTCCAGAATGATGATCGCCTTGGCGCCGGAGTCCTTGAGCTGGTGTTCCAGCTCGCGGGCCGTGTACAGCGGGTTGACGTTGACCAGCACCAGCCCGGCGCGCAGGATGGCGGCCACCACCACCGGGTACTGCGGCAGGTTGGGCATCATCACCGCCACGCGGTCACCCCGGGCCAGGCCCAGGCCCTGCAGGTAGGCGCCGAAGGCCTGGCTCAGGCTGTCCGTCTGGGCATAGGTGACATTCTTGCCCATGAAGGTGTAGGCCACGCGGGCGCCGAAGCTGCGAAAGCTTTCCTCCATCAGGGCCACGACGGAGGCATATTGCGTGGCGTCGATGTCGGCGGGCACCCCGGGGGGGTAGCTGCCTAGTGTAGTGCTTCGTTCTGTTTAGAACTTAAGCGGTTGTTGGCGCGAATGACCTTTGCGAGGATGTCCTGCGCCTTGGCGGTCCAGATGAAGGGCTTGGGGTTTTTGTTGTGCATGGCGATGT